>Ga0208830_1000223_pt1 | contig 31033 bp, 32 predicted proteins | sample DeeseametaMP2634_FD_184169 | JGI IMG/M metagenome (GOLD analysis project Ga0208830, IMG submission 184169) | Marine microbial communities from the Deep Atlantic Ocean - MP2634 (SPAdes) | ecosystem: Environmental > Aquatic > Marine > Oceanic | place: Northeast of Antigua and Barbuda, North... | reverse complement strand
GATGGTGCTACCGAGGTAGACCGTATTGAAGTTATTCTAGGGCGCGATGGTGAAGACGCTGCTTGCCCTGATGACCCTGATACGCCGGTTGAACCTGACCCGCCAGTATCGTGTAGCTCGCCTTGGGGCAGTACAGTTGCCCATGGGGGCTCAATTACGGCTTATGAGGCGGCAAGTGTTCCTGCAGGTGAAACCTGTGACAGCCAAACCCGTAGCTGTAACGACGGCACGCTTTCAGGTACATACACCCAAGAAACCTGTTACGTAGAAGACCCTGAGCCAGAGCCAGAACCAACATGTACGTGGATGGCAACCGGAACATATGCAACACAGCAGGTTATTCCTGAGTCAATCATGGATTCAGCCTGTGGTGATATGGAATGGTCAGCCTGTTCGGGTTGTGCAAACTATCCATTTACCTCAAGCTGCGAAGCTGGGGCTGCGTGTGACCCTGATGGCCTGCGTAACTGCTTGAAGAACGAACGTAGTTGCAGCCGCTACGGTGCCCGTATGTGGGACCGCATGTACTGCTTCTGCCGATAAATTAGAGTGAAAATTGGTGAAACAAATGAACAAACAAAAGTTAGCAACAGTTAAACCCAGCCTTTTAGTGGCCTTGTGTTTTGGCCTTTGCTTGATGGTATCATCTCATGCAATGGCACAAACAAAGTCGGCAAAGGGTATTAATGCGGCGTCAAGTTCGATTGGTGCAGTTTTGCCAGAGCTTGGTAACCTAGAGTCTGAAATTCTAGAGACAGTCACCTTGATGGAAGATATGGAAGAGTGTGGCCAAGATAGCCGCTTCTTTGACCCTGTAGCAGGTAACTGCCGAACCACTGACCCTGTAGAGGTTTCGTTCAGTCAAGATGCAAGCGATACTACTGTGACGATTCAACGTCCTGATGGTTCAAGTATCAACTATTCACTTGATGGTGAAGATGGTGTTGCAACGATTGTATCGCCAGACCCTGAAACACCTAGTGACCCCGAGCCACCTGTTTCACCGCCACCTTCAACACCAAGCAGTTGTTCGACACCTTGGGGCGGGACTGTAGCTCATAACCGCACAGTTACGGCATATCAAACGTCATCAGTGGCATGTGGTAGTGCGTGTCAAAGCCAAACCCGTCGCTGTAACGACGGTAGCCTTAGTGGTACATACCGCTATGGCCGATGCGATATTGGCGAATGTGCGACAGGTGACTGGGTGATGATTAGCCGCCGCGTTGATGCTGACGTTGGCTGTGGTGAAATTGCCCTGCCAGATATTGACTGCTTCGGCATGCCAAACCCGACAGGTTCTTGTAATGTGGGCGAGCGAACAACCGTTTGCCGCAACCTTATCGGTAACTTTAAGTGTATGCAGGCTGTGTATGAGTGCCAGTAAGAGAATGTTATGGATATAAAAAAGCCCCCAAATGGGGGCTTTTTTAATAAGACGTCAGCTTAGTTTGGCAAAAAGTTTTGGTAACCACGTTCGCAAGCTTCTTTAAATACGCCAAGAACACTTTCTGGCTCAACGTGTTCACGGGCATGGTCGGCTAGGTGTACAGCGTACATACCAAGCGACAGGGCCACGTGTAGTGGGTCTACGCCATTCTCTTTCATCTGCGGAATAGCTTCGTTCTCAGCATCTTGCAGGGCGGCAGTTTCAGTGGCAAAAATTTCTTCCTGCAGCGGTAGTTCTTCTGGCCAGTGCCATGAGTGGGTATCGTTCATGCCTTCAGGGGCGTTTGAAGCGATAACCTGAAAAATCTCACCTACGTCTGTCATGCCGGCCATGCGCGCAATGCGACCGCAGCCTAGGCCTGTGGCCATGGCGGTAAGGTCAACGTTTAGGTTGCTGCCAGCAGTGTGGCGCTCAATGATGCTGTTAATAATGCTTACAACAACGTTGTTCACGTTTTCAGCGCGTTGATCATCAGTAGGGATTTGAGACATGAGAATCCTTTAGAAATTAGGCAATTTTATTTTATTTGGTCGCAGTTCAAATAGAGCGTTTAGAGGCTACTTTGAACGACGCTGGGCTGACGCACGCTCTGTTGCAAGCTGACGCTGAGCCGTCATAACCAGAAGGTATGATAGCATGGCTGCACCAGTTGTGTAGAGAACAATTGTCATCTGAAACCCTTTAAAATTAAATAAATGCCTATTCTTTTATTATGGGGGTGCCGAGGGGTGATATCAACCCACAGCGGCCATATTGCCCCTAATATTTATTATATTCGTGCAGATAATCCAAAAAATTTCATAAGAAATGACAAAATCTCATTTTTTCGCCATACTTAACCTATGGAAAAGAAAAACATTGTTATTTTTGGTGGGACTGGCTTCGTCGGTACAGCCGTTGCCCATGAGGCAGCCGCAGCTGGCTATAAAGTTACCATCGTCACCCGTCAACACACCCCGCCCGAAAAAGGCCCCTACGCTGATAGTTTTGACTATAAAATTTGCGAGTACGACAAGCGCGATAACTTAGAAGTTGTGCTTGAAGACGCCTTTGCCGTGGTGAACTGCATCGGTATTTTGTATGAAACGAAAAACGCTAAGTTTGATGATGTTCATTTGCAGCTGCCGCATACTCTTGCAAAAGTGGCCGCCGAAAGAGGCGTGCAGCGTTTTGTGCAGGTGTCATCACTGGGTGTTTATGCTGCGTCAGACTATGGCAAAAGCAAAAAGCAGGGCGAAATGGCCATCCGTAAAGAATTCCCCACCGCAACCATGCTGCGCCCGAGCGTGATTTTTGGTAAAGACGATGAATTTTTTAATATGTTTAACAAGCTCAGCAAATTCTTGCCTGTATTGCCTTTAATTGGCGGTGGTCAAACTGTAATGCAGCCCGTGTATGTTCACGATGTGGCAAAAGCAGCCATCGCTGCCTTGACCGACCCTAAAGCTCAAGGCGCTGTTTATGAATTAGGTGGTCCTGAAAAGCTGACCTTTAAGCAAATCTACCAACGTATGTTCAAGCACACCGGCCGTAAGCGTATTCTTATGCCGCTGCCTTGGGCCATTTCATATATGCAGGCACGTTTGTTTGGCTTGATGCCAAAGCCTCTGTTAACAGTGGATCAGGTAAAGTCGCTTGAGGTGGATAATGTGGTCACAGCAGATGCCAAAACCCTTACAAACTTGGGCCTTCATCCAACCCCATTAGACGAGATACTCCCTCAATATCTAAGCTAATCTGAGGAATAAGCTCAAGCATCTCAGGGACGTAGTCGGTAATAATGCCGAGCTGCACACCGTGTTCTTTACACAGGTTCACAGCCGTTGCAATTTGCTCATGCATTTGCGCAGGAAGATTCTCATGCAGTGCCCAAGTGTTAATACTCAGGTTATATTGCTCGCAAAGAGCGACGACTTCTTCGTGCATGCTATCAATGCAGGGGTGCACGTATTGTACATCCGCACGGCGAATAGCTTCTAGTACATTGGCAACATTAAACATGCGATACCATGAGTCGTCAGGGCAGTCGTCACCATAAATGGGGCGTTCGTCTTTTTTGATAGTCTCAAAAAGTTGGGCGCGGGGCACATCAGGCAGGCGCTCTTTCATAGCGACCAAATCCCAAATACTAAAAGATGAAACAATGATTGAGCCTGGGTGCTCGGCAATTTCATCAGCCAGCAAGTCAACCAAAGTAGGTTTGCCTGCCGTGAATTTTGCCGTATCTGTGCCTTTAACGTCCTTAATTTCAATGTTTAGGGCAACGTCTTTACAAAGGTCTAAGACCTCTCGCAATGTGGGGATGGTATGCGTCCCTTGGGGGCCAACTTTAAACTGCTGTAGGTCTTCAAGGGTATGGTCAGCCACAAAGCCAATATCAGACTCTGAACTTTGGTGGCCAAAAACGTGGTTTGAAAGGGCGTTTGAATGAATGACCACAAGGTGGTTGTCAGCTGTTTGAACAGCATCAACCTCAATGAGTTTAGCCCCGTTTTTGATGGCCAGCTCGATAGACTCTAGCGTATTTTCGGGCGGTTTAACTTGCCCAATGTTTTGTGCGTGAGGGCTGTCCGTACAGCCTGAGCCTCGGTGGCCACCAATAATAACGGTCATTTAAATGACTCCTAAATAAATAGGCGTGGGCTTTAGATGGGAAGTCCTATTATTTAAGGAAGCTTTCCATCATCCAAACGTGCTTCTCGTGGCTTTGCACGCGAGCAATCATCATATCTTCTGAAGCATCATCACCAGCGTCGCCGGCAGCTTCAATAGCTTCTTTCGCACGCTCAATAAGTACTTTGTGGCCTTCAACAAGGTCAGCCACCATGGCTTTGGCTTCTAGGCCGCTGTCGCCATCTTTAATTGGGCTTAGTTTATGGAATTCAGCGTAGCTGCCTGGGGCTTTAGTGCCTAGGGCACGAATACGCTCAGCAATTTCATCAACCGCTGCGAAAAGTTCTGTGTATTGGCCTTCAAACATTGTGTGTAGGCTCGGGAAGTATGGGCCCTCAACGTTCCAGTGGTAGTTATGTGTTTTCACCATCAGGTTATAGCTATCAGCCAGTACGTTTGAAAGTGCAGCTGCTACTTTGTTGTTTGCCATGATTAGGTCTTCCTTTTTTATTGGTTCTTTATCTATTTATAATTATACGCCTCTACCAACGCAAAAACAGTATAAAAGTTCCGAAAAACTGGCCTTTATGCGTCTAGCTGGCTTGCTTCATATCAGCAATATCTTGGTCAGTAATAGGGGCTAGGTGGCTTACAAATTGGTCAGTCACCGACTCCCACGAGAAAGTTTCAGCATGGGCACGGCAGGCCGCACGGTCAGCTGTTTTAAGGGCTTCTTTGGTGGCAAGCGCAAGTGCATTTGACGAACCGTTTTTAGCAAGCGCACCAACTTTTGAAACATCTTTTGCACGGCCTAAAATATCTTTCGGGCCGGTCACATCAAAGGCAGCAACAGGTAGGCCGCAAGCCAAAGCTTCGGTTACTACGTTACCGAATGTTTCACTCTTACTTGGGAAGGTGAAAATATCGGCGTTTTGCAGGTGTGCCACCATGTCTTCATCGCTAAGTTTGCCTGTAAAGGTAACGTCAGGGTATTTGGCTTCAAGCTCTGCGCGGGCAGGGCCATCGCCTACAATCACTTTGCTGCCGTCAAAATCCATGCTCAAGAAGGCTTCTAGGTTTTTCTCAACCGCAACACGGCCTGTGCAAATGGCAATAGGGCGTTTTAGGGTTTTGTAAATGGCAGGCTCAGCGCTTTTTGTCGCGTTGAATTTTGAAAGGTCAACACCGCGTGACCATAGTGCGGCGTTGGTAAAGCCATTTTCAGTGAGGCAGTCAATCATTGATTGGCTTGGCACCATTACTGCCTGAGACGGGCGGTGGAACCAGTTCATAAACTTGTAGCCCCAGCTTTCAGGGATTGGGCTGCGTGCGGCCACGTACTCAGGGAAGCGTGTATGGAAAGCTGTTGTAAATGGCAAGCCACGCTTTAGGCAGTAGCTGCGTGCGGCAAAGCCAATAGGGCCTTCGGTTGCAATATGGATGCAATCAGGCTGCATGTTATCAAGTAATGCCCAAACACGGCTTTTGCAAAAAATAGCGAGGCGAATTTCTGGGTAAGTTGGGCAAGGGATGGTTTTAAAATCAAGCGGGGTAATAGGGGTTACTTTATGGCCACGGCCTTCAAGGTGCTTGATGGTTGTTTGCAAGCTGCGAACAACGCCGTTGACTTGTGGTAGCCATGCGTCGGTAATCAGTGCGATGTGCATGTTTTGCTTGTTATGTGTTGGCATTGCAGCCCCCTTGTGTTTGTAAGCTTTAAATTTCGGTTTTACCTTGGTATTTCACCTGCCCATAGTATAATTCACCACACACAAATTACGAGTAAAAACCAAATTTAGGCCCTTATGGTAATGACCACAAAAACTGCCCCAAAGAAGACACCTAAAAAGACAACCCAAAAGGTAATGGCCCAAAAGACTGTGCGCCGTAAAAATGCCCGCAACCTTACACAGCGCCCCCGTATGTTGATTATTTTCAACCCAACGGCTGGCCAACGTAAGCAGCATCTGCTGACCCAAACCGTGCAGTGCATTTTGAAATATAAGTGGGACGTTACCCTTAAACCAACCCACAAAGCAGGCGATGCCATTGAGCTTGCACGTTGGGCTGTTGAAGATGATAAATACCAAATTGTGTGTGCCGCTGGCGGCGATGGCACTATTAACGAAGTGGTTACAGGTTTGCTGCACTCAAAAGGGCACCACGTACCACTAGGTATCATTCCGCTGGGTACAGCCAACGTTTTGGCGAACGAGCTTGGCTATGGCAAAACCCCAAAAGAGTGGGCTCAAAGCCTCACGCGCAACAATAACCATGTTGTGCACGTGGGTGAGGTTCAGCAAACAAATTCTAAAAAAGAAGCCCGTGCCTTTATTTGCATGGCAGGTATTGGTTTTGATGCCGCCGTTGTGGCAAGTGTTAGTAGCCCACTCAAGAAAAAGATTGGTAAGGGCGCATATATTTGGCGCTCACTCCAATTGATGGTGGGCCTGAACCAAACCGAATACGACATTAAAATTGATGGCAAAGACCAAGGTAAAGCCACTGCCGTTGTTGCGTGTAATGGCCGTTTTTACGGTGGTCGATTTGTGCTGGCGCCTAAAGCTAAAATTACGGAAGGTAGTTTATATTTTGCCGTATTTGACGGCAAAGGTTTAGGCTCTATTATTCGCCTTATGGTTGGCCTTGGGATGAACCGTGCCCACAAACTGAAAGGCATGCGTTTGATTAAAGGCACGAAGCTTGAGGTCACAAATGGCCGTGGTGAGCCTATTCAAGCTGATGGTGATAATGCCGCCAACCTACCAGCCACCTTTACGATGGCAAAAGGAACGGTGACAGTTATTAAGCCTTAATGCGCTTGATATAAAAAACAAAAAGAGCACCCCGCAGGGTGCTCTTTTATGATTCGTTATTACGTACGGGGGCGCCGTTTGATGGCAATGTAGTTGCCACGGTTTGCCGCATCCGCAAGGATGAAAAGGTCCTTCCGCATTTTGCCGCGATGGGCATAGGCAAAGCCGCTAATCATGCCGCGCCAGCGACGTTCGGTAATGCGGCCATTCCACACACGTTCGTGGGTGTCTTTGTCGAAGATGATGATTTCATCACCCACCTGCAGGTCGACCACTTCGTCGCTGTAGAACAGGCGCACGGCCTGCCAGCGAAGAGGGTATTCCTGAGTTTCGATGGTTGCAATCTTCCAGCCTTTATCTTCGGCGGATTCCCTGAGGAGGACGGGGTAGCTGCTCACGCCCGAAGTTGTCAGGGCAATGGTGGTATTGAGTTTCATGGGGGTGTTCCCGAAAGAGTAATAAGAGAATAGAAAAACATAGGAAGATAATAAGTAACTGCAATGTAGCAAATGCGCGGCATTAGTCAATAAAAACACCCCCAGCATAAGCTGAGGGTGTTTCGATAGGTGTGATGCTTTGCCTTAAACCAGGCGCTGTGCCTTCAGCAGAATAACCTGCTGATTGGTGCGCATGGCCTCGAACAGCATTTCCCATTCGGGCAGGCGTTCCATCAGTCGCTTGAAGCCCGCTTCCATCCCTTTCAGGATATCTTCGGTCAGTTCAACCTGTGCGGTGGCAACGCCATCAGCATCCAGCAGGGTAAGGGTATCACCTGCTTCGAGCATATGAACATCATCATCGGTGCAGAACAGCCGCCAGTGGAGCTTTTCCTTGAATTCTTGCGCGGCCGCCTTGTTCGGCGTAAGCCAGCCAAGGGTGCCCGCGGTGGAATCCCTGAGGATGGGGGTCTTCAGCACCAGACGCATAGGGTCGCCGTTGGCGTAAGCGTCGGCAATCAGGCCGATGAAGCATTCATTCGGGTTGGGCAGTTCTTTTACGAACACCTGCGGTATCACGTGCCCTTCGGGCAGGTTAATCAGGTGGCCGCCGCCGGCTTCAGCATTCTGCTGTTTGTATTCACCGGGGAAGATGCTCATGTTCCAGTGGGTGCCAATCAGCAAGTCGCCGATAGAGAGCGGAACCATGCGGCCGGTGCCTTCTTCGCAAAGCATAAATACTTTTGCGCGGGGGCAGACCGTCAGCACACCGTGGACTTCGTCGGTGAGCATTGAATTGGGGTTGAGATTCGTCGTCATAAAACGATGCCTTCTATGAAGAATAGGGAAAAAGAAAAGAAGATATAAATTGAAGTGTATACATTTGCGATAAAAAGCCGCAGTCGTCAAGGGCAAAAAAAACACCCCCAGAATGAACTGGGGGTATTTGAACCATCGTTATTGCTCAAGTTGAACTTCAGCGTTGGAGCGGTAGGCCTCGAGAAAATCGGCCAGCTGGTGGAAATTATGGCCTGGGAGGCGCGTCAGGAATATTCGACGATTACGGGACCTAAAGTTTTCAGGAGGCAGATCAAAAATCATTCCTAATCGACCGTTTAGTTCTAGGGCACCATCAATTATATGAAGCCCCATAAAATGCACGAAATGCTCGCCACCTGGGAGTGTGATTTTGTTACCGTACTGAAGTTTATGGATGCGGTTGGTTGCTGTTTCAAGCACAGCAAATTCAATTTCATCACCTTCAAAGATGACAAGTTTGCCAGTAATCATGTCTTGGGAGTCCAAAAGAAAAGGCAAGAAATATATTGTATACAGCACAAGTATGTTTTTTTGAGGGTGTAGTCAAGAAAAAACACCCCCAGAATAAACTGGGGGTGTTTTGCGTGAGGTGTTGTCTCGAGGTATTACTTCTCGTCAGGTTTTGCCTTTTCGAGGACGCACGGCAGTTCCTGGAAGAACGACTTGATCAGAAACTGAATTTCCGGCGTCGGCTTCTTTTGCCTGTCGTAGCACGAGCGCTGCAAGGCTTCCATACGACGCTTGGTCATGGTGCCCTGCCAGATGATGCGCGTACCCGTCTTGTTATAGATGGTCAGCTTGTCATCTTCGCGCAGCATATTAAGGGCTGCATAGCTGTGCTTTTGCGTGTCGAAAACCGACCAGCCAATGTTGCCTTCCATACCCTGTTCGTGGAAGGCCTCAAGCCGACCACTGACGAACTTCTTCGACGGGTTGGTCAGCGGCTTTGCCGCAAAGTCGACGGTGACGTCTTTTTCCTGCATGTAGGCCGAAAGCCAAGTCAGGATTTCATCCCGCTCGACAGGCATACGCCAGAAAAAGATATGGCGCTCGTAGCCCCATTCGTCTTTGTCGGTCAGGCTGATGAGGGTACCGATGTTGCCGTTCAGTTTGTCTTTGCCATGGTAGTGGAACTTGACGGTGAACTTCTGGGCACTTTTGCCTTCACCAATGGTGACACGGTCACCTTCGGCAAGCAAAAAGCAGCGGCGGGTTTTGTTGTCACGCACGACAAATTCGCCGTGGGTGCCTGTGGTAACTTCGAGTTTCCCCGTAATGCTGCGGATGCGGCTGGGGATTGTGAAATTGGCTTTCGCCATAGGGAATCTCCTTTAAAGGAAGAATCGAATAGAAAAAAGAAGGAAGATATTTAGATATGTGGGTTCAATGTATACACCTATCAGCGGGTAAACGCAATAAGTAGCGCTGCACTTAAAACAAACAGCATGCCCGCCCACAGGTTTGTTTTGTCTTGGTGGCCAACAACACGGTTGTAGCCTGCAATCCATATGGGGCATGACAGGGCCAACAAACCTACATACGCAGGGTTTGCCGTCCCGAACATGGCAATGTTTTTAGCGAACATGGCCGTCACCATAAAGATAATCAGAATCAAACCACACTTAAGGGCACGGCCTTGAAAGGCTTCGGCAAAGGCCACTTTTTTATGCTCTGAAAAACGACGGAATATTACCGTGCAAACCCCGACAACAAGGCTCATCAAACAGCCGTAAGCGTAAGCGCCTGAAACGGCATCCCCTGCGGCATCCATTGCGGTTTTGTTAAAGATATCAATCAGCCCAAAAAACAAAACACAGGGCAGTAAGAACAGCGCGGCCTCTTTTGAAATGGCATCTTTACGGATGAAGAACATGGCAATTACCGCAACAAAGAGCGCCACACAAACAGCCAGTAGTTTTTCAGGGTTATCAAACAGGCTGGCACGGTAAGCGGGCTTCATAAAGAGCCATAGAACAAAAGTAATCCAAATCCCCACAGGCAAAAGGCGCGAGGTAATGCCTGCACCAAAGCGGGCGGTACTTTCAATCGATAAACGGTCATGGATGCTTACAATAATGCCCTGTGCCACAACGGCGTAATAAAACATAGGGTCAGTCGGCAGGCCTGCATAAAACATAAACGGTGCAAAAACAGCCGCCACGCCAAAACCACGCCACAACATAAGCGTGCTTGAGCGAAGTTTGTAATGTTGGTTAACCAGCAGGAAGCCTGCCGCCATAAAACTGCTAAACAGGCCAAATTGCCACCATGTGCCAAGTTCAAATGTAGGCATGTGCAAACGAAACTTTCAGGTTTGTGCCGTTAGCCGTGGCAGGCGCGTACGAAGGCCGTCAGGATGTTAAAATCAGGCTCGCCTTCTTTGGCAAAATATTCAGGGTGCCATTCAATACCAAGGGCAAACGGGTGGCCCATTTCTGGGTGTGCTTCAATGGCTTCAATCACGCCGTCTTCAGCTTTTGCGCAAACAATGGCGTGGTCTGAAATTTCGCGTACGCCCTCACGGTGTAGGGTGTTTGTTTTAAGTTTGTCGGTGCGCAAAATGCTGGCCAGCAGTGTGCGATCGATAATTGTAACGTCATGAACACGTTCTTCAGTTTGGGGGCTGTTGTGGTGCTTAAGGTCGGTATTAAAGCTCTTTTGCACATCGGCTGTAAGTTTACAGCCAAGCACGCCAGCCAGCACTTGCATGCCTTCGCAAATCCCTAAAAACGGAATGTTACGGGCAATGCATTGCTCGGTAAACCAAATGTCAGAGTCACAGCGTGGCATTTCAGGGTAGGGCAGTTTGCCTGTGCCTTCTTCGTACCATTCCATAGGTTTTGCCATGGTGCCACCGGGGATAAGAATACCATCAACAAGGTTCAGGTAATCTTCACGCAGGTCTTCGTTATACGGAATACCTACAGGCAAGCCGCCAGCACGCTCAACTGCATCAAAGTAGTGGGTGCGCAGCGCATAGTGGGGGCGGGTCGAAAAACTACCTTCTTTTTCCCAGTCTAGCGTAATGCCAATCAGCGGCTTTGTGACTTTAACCATCTTGTTTACCCACGAATTTCAGCGCCGTGATTTTTCGCGGCAAGGGCAATGACTTTGTCGGCAACGGCGTTAATGTCGTCGTCTTTCAAGGTACGGTCTTCCGCTTGCAGTGTGATGCTGAGCGCTACTGATTTTTTACCTTCAGGCAGCTTGTCACCCTCGTAAACGTCAAACAGTTGTACGTCTTGCAGCAGTGATTTATCGCTCGCCTTACGGACGGTTGTCATCAGGTCAGCGGCAGCAACGTTGCTATCAACCATAAAGGCAAAGTCACGGCGTACAGGCTGGTACTGTGACATTACAAAAGCGCCTGGTTTTACGTTCATGGTGTTTAGCAGGCTCAGGTCTAGCTCAAAGGCGTAAGCGGTATCTTTCACGCCCATTTGGCGTGCCACTTGCGGATGAATTTGACCAAAGTAACCAACTGGGCGGCCTTGCACAATCAGCGTACCGCTGCGTGTCGGGTGGAACCACTTAGGCGCTTCTTGCTTAATCATCATGCGGCTTAGGTCGTGGCCCAAAGCTTCAATAAAGCTTAGTGCATGGGCTTTAATGGCAAATACGTCAGCCTTGCGGGTTGGTAGGTGCGGGTTACGTGGTACGTAATCGCCCACCAAAAGCGCTGCACAACGAAGGGTTTCGGTGTGATCTAGCTTCTGCTTTTTGTCGGCTTCAGGGTGGAAGGTCATGCCCACTTCAGCCAGACGAATGCTTTGCTCGCCACGGTTTTTATTGCGCTCAGCGGCACTTAGCAGGCAAGGCAAAATGCTTGGGCGCATGTCACTCATGGTGGCGGCATCAATAGGGTTTGTGAGCTTAAGGCTCGCATCGCCGCCGCCAAAAAGCTTGGCTGCTTTTTCGCTAATAAAGCGGTAGCTATCACCTTCAAAGTAACCCAAGCCCGCCATGTGGCGACGGGTGAAAATTTCAATACTGCGGGTTGGGGCAGCATCGGTAATTGGGTTTAGGTTTAGCGTTGGCAAAACAGTTGGCACGTTGTCGTAACCGTGAATACGCAGAATGTCCTCAATCAGGTCTTCTGGGTTTTCGTGGGCTGTGAGGTGCGGCGGTACTGTTACATCAAATACTCCACCATTTTTAGCCTCGCCCTTCACATCAAAACCCAGGCTTTCCAAGATGCGTTTTGATTCTTTTGCATCAAGGTCAAGGCCGCCAAAAGTTTTAACCAAGTTCGGGTCAAAGCTAATGGTTTTTGCTTTTGGCATTTGGGTGCCTGTTTTCGCTACGTGGCTAATTTCACCACCGCAAATGCTTTGCAGTAAGTGTGCTGAAACGAGCGCTGCGAGCAATGTTTTTGAAGGGTCAATGCCACGCTCAAAACGGTAACGGGCATCTGAGTGGATTTGATGCGCTTGGCCTGTGAGGGCAATACGGTCAGCATCAAATTGTGCCGCTTCAATATACACATGTGTTGTGCTTTCGGTTGATGAACTTTCTTCACCACCCACAATACCAGCAAGGCCCAAAATGCCTTTATCATCAGCGATAACAAGGTCGCCTTTGTTTAGGGTATGTTCACTGCCGTCAAGGCCGTTTAGCTTTTCACCGCCTTTAGCTTCCGTGGCTTTAATGCTGCCTGAAACTTTATCACCATCGTAGTGGTGCAACGGTTGGCCAATGGTTAGCATGACGTATTGTGAAACATCAGCCGCAGCGTTAATTGGGCGTAGGCCCGCAGCTTCTAGGCGTTGTTTCATCCAGTCTGGTGTTTGTTTGGTGTTATCAATCCCACGCACTGACAAGCCACAGAAGAATGTGCAGCCATCGGTTTCGATACCTGGGGTAAAAGCAGCGTCGCCGTGCTTAGCATTTTTCTCGTCGCCAAACTTTTCCTGCCAAGTTTCGTGGTAGGCACCCATGCCGCCAGCGGCAAGGTCTCGCGCAAGGCCAAGGACGCTCAAAGCGTCGCCACGGTTAGGGGTAATGCCAAGGTCAAAAACAGTGTCGGCCTTTGGCAGAATGTCATTCAGTGGGGTACCGATTTTAGCATCGGTTTCCATTTCCCAAATGCCGTTGTGCTCGTCGCCCAACTGCAATTCACGGACTGAGCAAATCATCCCGTTTGATTCTACACCGCGGATTTTTGCTTTCTTAATTTTAAAGTCACCCGGTAGCACAGCACCTTCAGTTGCCACAGCAACTGTTAGGCCAGCACGCACGTTTGGTGCGCCGCAAATGATTTGTCGTGCAGGGCCATCATCTACCTGCACTTGGCAAATGTTCAGCTTATCGGCATCAGGGTGTTTTTCAGTGCTCAGCACTTTACCAACAACAACGTTATTAAACTCGTAACCTGTGGTTTCAACAGCTTCAACTTCGTGGCCGATGCGGTTAAACGCCACGGCAATTTCGTCAGCTGAGTTATCAGTTTTTAGGTAATCTTTAAGCCAGTTTAGGGTAATACGCATTTTATAATTCTCTCTCTAAACTTTTGGTTTTTGGGCTGAAGGTTTGCCGTAATGGTTCAAGAAGCTTTGGTAGCTTTCAAAGAACAAACGTAGGTCTGAAATACCGTATTTCAGCATCGCCAAACGGCCGATACCCATACCAAAGGCAAAGCCTTGCCATTCGTCAGGGTTAAGCCCACCGTGCTCGAGCACGTTACGGTGCACCATGCCTGAGCCTAGGACTTCTAGCCAGCCTGTTTGCTTACACACACGGCAGCCATCGCCTTTACAGAATAGGCATTCAATATCCACTTCAGCTGAAGGCTCAGTGAACGGGAAGTAACTTGGGCGCAAACGCATGGTGATTTCTTTTTCAAAAAAGCGGTTCAGGAATGTTTGCAACACACCTTTTAGGTGGCCAAAAGTGAGGCCTTTATCAATGGCCAAACCTTCAACCTGCTGGAACTGCGGTGTGTGGGTTAGGTCTGAGTCGCAGCGGTAAACTTGGCCAATGGCTTGCACACGTAGGGGCGGCTTGTGGCCATGCATCGCACGGATTTGCACAGGCGAAGTGTGCGTACGCAACACACGTTTTTGACCATCTGCCGTATCAGGCAGGTAAAATGTGTCATGGTCTTGGCGCGCAGGGTGCGTTTCAGGGATGTTCAGCGCTGTGAAATTATAAAAATCAGTTTCAATTTCAGGGCCTGAGGCGGGGTCAAAACCAAGGGTTTTTAGAATGTCCTCAACTTCTTCCATTACGTAGCTAATGGGGTGTAGCTTACCTAGGTTGTAAGGTTCAGCTGGTAGGGTCACATCAACAGCTTCAGCGGCAAACTGTTCTTCTAGTGCGGCCTCTTGTAGGGCTTCTTTGCGATCTTCCAACGCGCTTTGAACTTTTTGCTTCAGCATGTTTACGGCTTGGCCGTATGTTTTGCGCTCGTCAGGGCTCATGCCGCCAAGTTGTTTGAGAAGCTGTGTAATTTCACCACTTTTACCGAGCAGCGAAACACGCTGTTGCTCAAGGTCATCAAGGGCTTTAGCAGCTTGGATTTGATCAAGGCTTTTTTGTTCAAGCGTTTGGAGGTCTTGTGTCATAGAAGAGAACCGATAAAATTTGTTAACTGATTAAGGTATTAAACGACTGCCAGTTTAGACCGAAAAGCCCCGCAAAACAAGGGTATAGAAAGCAAAAAACAGAGCCTAAACCATAGGGTTTAAGCTCTGTTGAAATATTATCGCGAGGGGTGTTGTGAAATGGCCAGCGGTCTAGCGGCGGCGGCCTTTGCCGTTAGGGCCCTGACCATACCCCTGGCCACGCCCCATTTTATGGAAACTTTTGTGCCGCCCGCGTGAGGCTTGGTCACGGGGTTTTGGCGGCTTCGGGTGGAAGCCTTTTTTGTTGGCCTTCACGTATTGGGGTTCGGGCGGGTCGGCCAGTTCGGCCAGTTTTGCTTGTTCGGCAAGCTCTTTTCGATGAAACAGCTCAGCCACTTCTTCAGCGCCGGGGATGTCTGAAAAGTCAGGCCGATTTAGTGCTTCTTCACGAAGTAGATCTTCTTCGCTCATGGCGAAAAGGCTAATTTCAGGATGGCTTGCCAAAAGGCTGGCAATCATAGCCATAGATAGGCTGCCGGGTGCGCCGATGATGACGATACGTTTTTGCGTCATAAAGTCTCTCTATGTTGGGCTGTAAAAAAGGGGGAGAAGATAAATAAGAGGGGCAGTTTTACGAGTATTTACCCCTAATTGCAACAAAAAAGAAGAGGAGCCACAAAGGGCTCCTCTTCAGTATTCGATAGTATTATTCGGCCTTGCCGCTCTTGTTCTTCATGCGGCTGCGGATTTCGCGGTCGCGGGCCGAACGTTCGCGCTTGCGGGCTTCCGAAGCGGCCTTACCACCCGAGCGGGCGGTCTTGCCGTAGCGGGGCTGCATGCGCGCACTGCCAGGGGCAGCGGCGTTGCGGTCCTGCATCCGCTTGATAGCGGACTTGGCAGCGCCGGCCGAGTCGAAGTTCGCCTCGTTGGCTTCCGCCTGTTCGACGACCTTCTTCGGCAGGGGTTTGCCATCGGCCTTCACGGTGCAGCCGGTCATTTCGCTGACGGCCTGCACGGCGGCAGGGGCATCGGCGAAGTCGGCCGGCATGCTGACGGGCGCGTTGGGCAGTTCACCACCAGCATTGTTGGTGGCAACCGCAACGGCGAGCTTCAGCTTGCGCATGGCGAAGGGGTTGACCGTGTCATTGCTGCGCACGGAAACGAGCGCGGCGGCCAGAGCCTTGGTGGCACCCTGGGCGATGTTCACGGTGGTCATAGTTCTTCTCCTTGGGAATGCCGTGCTAAAAATAAAAATGAAAGCGCACGGCTGGTGGTACAAAAGGGAGCGAAGGTATTGGAATATCCATCAAATAAGCGCTAGGGGCCGTATTACAACCCCTTTCACTTCATTTAGACTGATTTTTTAATGATTAATAGCAAACAGGTGGTTTGTCGGTGGCCATTTCAAAAACCTCACCGTAGATAGACTTATAACGAACCTCAATTTCAAAGCGGTCCATAAAGGCCTCAAAGTCTTCCATGTTTGTGGTGTCGTTTGGGGTGCAGGTCAGTGAAACTACGGCAATTTCTTTCCCGTCACGCAAAGATGACCCATAGCCCAAAATGGCGCAGTTGTCGTAGCTTAGGCAATCTTCGTCGGCAACAAGAGCACGGATTTCACGCACTAGGGCCGGAATTTCTTTGTTGGCTCCAAGCTCTTTGCCATCAAATTTCAATTTAAATTCTTTGATAATAGCTGTCCCGAGGCCATTATTTTCAAGGAAGAGGCGTAAGTAATGCTTGCCATCTTTTTCAGAGTGGCGCACCCAAGTGGTAATGTGCGGACGCACTGAAAGGCGGTTGTGCTTGCGCAGTAGCAAGGCCTGATACGCCGAAAAAATCGCCACAATACTCGCTACAAAAACCGAAAGGTTTGTCGCGTTAAAATATGTATAAAGTTGTTCCATAAATAAAGACCCCCATAGTGTGTGGACACAGTATAGCAAACGCACAGGGCTATGCTTAAGCTTTTCTGTTGTGTATATTGTCCCCAATGCGGAGACGTGGCCGAGTGGTTTAAGGCGCACGCCTGGAAAGTGTGTTGAGGTGGAAGCCTCTCGAGGGTTCGAATCCCTCCGTCTCTGCCATAAAACAAAGCCCCCAGATACATTCTTTGGGGGGGGTGTTTTATGGAGGAGGGGTGAGAACCCGAGTATTAAAAATGGGTTCGATAGGAGCAGCAACGCTGCGACGCCGACGCAGCCTCTGCACCGCAGAGGCAAGTTAATCCCTCCGTCTCTGCCATAAAGCTATCCTAAAACTTCACACCCAATGTCAGCCAAAACTTTTCAACATCGCGGCTAAAGCCGTGCGTATCGTAGTTGGCGTATTTCAGGGCGCCGTATACGTTTTGGTTAAAGTTGTGGGTTAGCTGGGTGTTGAACTCTTGCCCGTAAGCAGCGCTGCCTTTTTCGGCATCATAGTTGTGGTAGGCAAGCTCTAGCTTAGTCTCAGTGTAGGCTGGGTTCAGGAATGAAAAATCAGTTTCCGCTTTAATATATTTATCCACCAAGCCTGTGTTTGGGGTGTTGGTAAAAACATCGGCCCAGCCATTGTGTTTGTGGCGGCGGCCTAACGGCGTGCGGAATGATTCACCAGCCCCGCCTTGACCCGTCATAATTTCATAACCAACAGTGTATTTAACGGCTTTGTGTTTTGCTGCAAGTTCAGCCAAGTAATAACGAGCATCATAGTTAAGCGTGCTGTGCCCATGGTCAGTTTGATAGGCAAATTCAGTGGCAACGCCAAGGGTAAGTTCGTCTTGCACAGGGTAGCTATTGGTGTAGCGCACACCGTACGTCGCTGATGAATCATTGACCACATCGGCATTATCAATCAGGTAGGTGTAGGCCGTGTATTGACCAGCAGGGCCAAGGTCAGCGCTAAGGTTAATTAGGTGGGTATCGTGGTCGCGGTGGCCGTTTGCGGCATCGCTGCCAAGCACACTTTGTACCCCATCAACATAGGCATAGGTGGCGGCTAGGTTAAAGCTGGTGGTGGGCAAAAGGTCAAACCGTGCGGCGTCATAAGTACGGGCATTCTGACGGAAAATAGAAATACCAATGTGGCGTGCGTTATCAAACTCAATGTATTGGCGGCCAAGGGTGGCTTTGTATTGGCCGTCATGGGTGTAGCTTGCGTGCAGGCGGTTAATTTCAGCGCCTTGTGGGTCCGTTACACGGGGGTAATTTGTGCGGTTGTTGGTGCCACTGTTAAAGTTTTCTTCACCAAGAGTTAGGTTTGATTCAACTTCGCCCAGAAGTTTAAAGCCTGCGTAGTCTTCAGTTTCATAGCCTAGGCGGGTGCGTAGGGTGTGGGCGTTTGCGTCTTTTGCAATACCGTCTTGCGCCACATGCTCGTAGCGGTAGCGAGCATCAACCCATGCCTTACCTGGAATGTTTAGCTGTTCAGCAATGCCTTGCGGGGCATCTGCTTGGGCAAAGGCCGCTGTGCTTGTTAGGCTAAAAATGAAAGTTGTCAAAACGAGGGGCGTGCGCATTATCTGAGGTATCAATTTATTAATGTTTGAGTGTTTATAGCAATTTTAGTGGGCAGGCTCAACTGCCCAGTGGCAGGGGTTTGGGGTATTTCCCTTTTCAAAATCAGGGATTTGCGGTAAGGTGAGGGCATAATTCATCTTATCTTTTTTCTCTTTCCCCACTTTCTGACCAATGGAGTTACAAACGTGAGTACGCTTGTACAAAGCGTTGACGCCTTTACCCACCAAGGGTACAAGACGCCGCGCGAACTCAACCACTACAACGAAGACCGTTTGGTTGTTGGCCGTAACCTTTTTGCCGTTATCGATGGTGCAACCGCCGTCGTCAACGTTGATATGGGTGGCCTGAATCCTTCGGCTTATATTTCCAATTACCTGGCTGACTATCTGATGGCTGTTTCGGCTGATGATCCGCGCACTGCGCTGGAGCTTTTGACCGATGCCAACGATGCCGTGCGTGAACACTTTCGGACCGAATGGCCCGAAGTTTTTGCCCTCGGTAAGCTTGGCCCCAGCTGTGCCGCCGCCATTGTGCGCCTGCACCCCGAAACGAACACCATGACCGTGGCCAGTGTTGCTGACTGCTCGGTTGTGATGCGCCGTAAGGGCAAGGGCTGGAATGTCATTACCCCCACCCGCAAGGGCGATGGTGGCCAAGGCCGCCTGAGCAAGCGCCTGCACGATGTGCTGGCCAAGCAAATTGCCAAGGGTATGACCCCCGAACAAGCAAAGCAAAGCGAACCCGTGCAGGAGATTTTGAAGAAGAATCGCATGCGTGTGAACGTGGAGTTTGGCTCGTTCAACGGCGAGAAGGACGCTGAGAAGTTCTTCTTCAGTCAGACGCTCAGCCTTGCTGAGTTGCAGCATCTTGCGATGTTCTCGGACGGGTTGGAAGACCCCGACGGTGAAACCCACGCCGACCAATGTGTGGGCGCTGCGCAAGAAATGTACGCCCGTGGCGTGCGCAACTATCATGCGTTTTTGAAGAATGACATCTTCGGCCTCGACGAAGACTTTACGCGGTACCCCCGTGCAAAGCATATGGATGATTCCACTGGGATTGTTCTGACCTTCAGGCCGTAAGATACATCACGAAAACACATAACGAATTGAAAGAGGCACCACACGGTGCCTCTTTTTTTGTGCTACTATTTGGGCACTTCATAACAAAGGTTTATAACTGATGACGCAAAAGCTAGACACCCTTCACCATACCGCCATTCAAGTGGCTGATATTGCACAAGCCGTTAAATGGTACACCGACCGCTTTAACTGCGAGGTTGAGTATCAGGATGATACTTGGGCCATGCTTGAGTTTGCCAATGTTTCGCTAGCGTTTGTGAAGCCAGAACAGCACCCGTATCACTTTGCGATTGTGACCGAAACCCCTGAAGACTTTGGCACCCCTAAAAAACACCGTGATGGCACAAGCTCGGTTTACATCAAAGACCCATTTGGCAATAACGTTGAAATGTTGAAGCTTGCTGACAGTGAATAACCCTATGACTAACCTTGCGCTTTCACCTGAAACTGTTGGCCACTTGCTTCTTGCGGCACTGTTTTGCCTTACGGTGGCAACAGGGCTGGTATTTAAAGTGGCAAGCCACAAAATTGACCACCGCACAGCGCCTGCGTTTATGTGCTTGTGGGTTTTGGCAGGGCTTGGGCTAACATTCCCTTTATACGGTGACCTTTGGTACGCTGGCTGGCAGGGGCTGATTGAACAGCCATGGCTTGGGCTGTTAATGCTTGCAAAAGGCGGGCTGCTTTGGCTGCTGTTTAGCCAAAAACAACACCTGAATAAGATGAGCCTTTCGGCCCGTAATTACACATCACCCGTTGCGATTGGTTTAATGGTTTTTACCAATGCCGCCTTTGGCGAACAACTTGCCACAGCCGAGCTTGTGGCCGCCATGGGGTTATGTGCCCTTGGGCTTTCATTTGCTTTTAAGGGCCACCTGCAAGACCTACCCGCTCAGGGCAAAACCTTGTTTGGCGCAGCCGTCCTTTTAACGGTGGCATGCGGCACGCTTGATCATATTTTGCTAACCCATCTAAATTGGTATGTGCTGCTTGTGGTAACGAACATTATTTTGCTGGCCGTTGTGTTGCTGCAGCGTGGTGGTTTTGGCCGCCTGCGTGAAAGTTTAACCGCCCCTTTAGCCATTGCCGCAGGCGCCTTGTTTGCCACAACTGAGCTTGTGAAGTTTTACCAAACGGTGAGTTATTCACCCGTGACTGTCGTGGTAACAGTACAGTCTGCTACGATACCAGTCTTACTTATATTAAGTGCCCTTATTTGGAAAGAACGCACTTGGCGTGAGCAAGGTTTATGGGGGTTGCTGGCACTGGCGCTTATTTTGCCTGTTATTTTAACGTAACCATTTTGTATTCCTTACCGAATTGAGTGTCGAATTGAGTATTTAGCCACAGCTATTTAAGGTACTGTGGTGATGTTAATTATAAAAAGAGCACACGCATGAAAATTGCCGTTATCGGAAGTGGAATTTCAGGCCTTGGGGCGGCGTATTTGTTGTCGCAAAAATACCAAGTAACCGTTTTTGAAAAAGAAGCTGAACTTGGCGGCCATAGCCGCACCGTTGAGGCGAAAACACCTGATGGCACCGTGCCCGTTGATACCGGCTTTATTGTTTTTAACCACCGTAATTACCCCCACCTTACCGCCTTTTTTAAACACCTTAATGTGCCGACGGTCCCAAGCAATATGTCGTTCGGTGTAAGTGTTCAAAACGGCTGGCTTGAGTATGGCACACTGCGCCCGCTGAATATGTTTGCGCAAAAACGTAACCTCATTCGCCCTAAATTTTGGAAGATGCTGCGTGATATCACACGCTTTAATAAGCAGGCCCATAACTACCTTGAGGCCAGCACCAGCCTTAGCCTTGATGACTGCCTAAACACCCTTAAAATGGGTGAGTGGTTCCGCCGTTATTACCTGCTTGCTATGGGTGGCGCTATTTGGAGTACGCCGCTGCAGCAAATGCACCGCTTTCCGGCGCAAACCTTTTTACGCTTTTTTAATAACCACGGGTTGCTCACCATTAATGATCATCCGCAGTGGCACACCGTTAAAGGTGGCAGCCGCGAGTACGTGAAACGCCTAGAACGTAAACTCAATGAAACCCTTGGCGCTAAGATTGAAAAAAGCACTGGCATTAAAAACGTAAAACGTGCCGCAAAAGGTGTGATTGTTGAAACCTTAACAGGTGAAAAACATACCTTTGATCACGTGGTTTTTGCCTGCCATAGCGATCAAGCGTTGGCGATGATTGATGCCCCTACACCTGCTGAAAAAGACGTGCTTGGCGCTGTAAAATACCAGCCAAATAAAGTGGTGCTTCATAGTGATATTCGCCTGATGCCACGCCGCCGCAAAACATGGTCAAGCTGGGTATACCTGACCCACCAAAAGGACGATAAAAATGAGGCCGTAAGCCTAAGCTATTGGATGAACAACCTACAGCCGTTGGCAACTAAAACGCCTATTATTGCTACGCTGAATCCAGCCCAAGCACCTGACCCTGCGCTGACCTATGACGAACATACATTCCATCATCCGCTATTTGACCAAGCGGCCATTGATGCCCAAGCAAAATTGCCTGAAATTCAAGGCGCTGACCGCCTATGGTTTTGTGGGGCATGGCAACGCTATGGCTTCCATGAAGATGGCTTGTGGAGCGCGGTTGAAATGGCTAAAAAGCTAGACTGTAGTCCCCAGTGGAAAACTGAGTAAATGCAACAAACCATGCAGCTGGCCCCACGCCTTTTAAATGCCGAAGTGATGCACCGTAGGTTTACGCCGAAGGTGAACCACTTTCGTTATAAGGTGTTTTATGTAGGGCTGCCGCTTAAGCTTCTAGGCACACCTATTGACGGCCTTAAACAAAACAAATTTGGCTTTTTAAGCTTTTATAACAAAGACCATGGCCACCGTGATGGCACTGATTTAACCCAGTGGACGACCGAGGTTTTGGCAACAGCGCAGCTGGATAAAGTAATTCAAAACATCACCCTTGTGGCAATGCCCCGTGTGTTAGGCATGGTATTTAACCCTGTAAGTTTTTGGATGTGCTACGACGCTGAGCAAAAACTGCGTGCCGTCATTTGTGAGGTGAATAACACCTTTGGCGAAACCCACACTTATCTATGTACCGCTGAAGATAACCGTCCTTTAACGAAAAATGATTGGATTGTCGCCGATAAGGTTTTTCATGTGTCACCGTTTATGGAGCGTGAAGGGACGTATAAGTTTAGATTTGCTGAAACAGATAAAATGCTCTCAGTTGAGATTGATCATTACGCCCCTGACGGAACTAAACTTTTGGCAACATCACTCATTGGTCGCTACGAAGCTTTGACGGCGAAGAAGGCACAAAAAGCATTTATAAAATGCCCGCTACTGGCGGCAAAGGTCGTAGGGCTTATCCATTACCAAGCCTTTAAGCTTGTGCTTAAGGGAATTAAATATGTGCCTAAGCCAAAACAAATGGCGGCACGTTTAACATCGTCTAAATAATTAATTCATCAGCTCATACATAACCTCGTTACGGCGCAAAAATGGCGGCGTAAACGGTGGGTTATAGCGGGCAATAATAGGGGTTGGCTTAAACTTGATGCCTTTGGTTTCTAGGGCTTCTGCAAGTTGTGCGGCTTTTTTATCAAAATGCTTTTTGCTCCAACTGCCTGAAAAACGAATAGCAGCCGTTTCGTGCGGTTCAGTTTGGCGTAGTTCTACCATAGGGTTTGCTGGCTGAGGGGCCGTCTCGAGGGTGTATTCGCTTGGCAAAATAAAGGCCACAACCCATGCCCCATTTGTGGGCTTGCTTTGTAGGACTGGGCTAGTCATCTCGATTTTTAAATTTTCTTGAGTTTGCACAACGGGGGCGGTCATTGCAATTTCAGATGTGCCAGTGTTATCGCCGCTAATGTAATCAAATAATAGGCGGAAGGCCTCATTGCCTGAGGTTTTAAAGTCTTTATCCATACGTACTTCAGCCATCACAAGGGGTGGGTAGGTGCGCAGTTCCATTTTGTTATCCCACTTTTGGGCAACGGCATAGGGTACCTTTTGGGCACTATTTGCCCACAAAACGTAGCCACAGTAACCCGCAAAAATCACAAGGGTGATTGCGGCAAGTGAGATAAGAATTTTCTGCATAAAGAACCTCAGCGATTGTTGGTATCACTACTACATACGTATGGGACGGGGCAAAAGTTCCATTAGGCAGGCTTCAGACATAAACCCAGACACAAAAAACCCCTGCCAAAATGGCAGGGGTTTTTGTAATGTCGTGATTAATACTCCCAATAGAAGCGGTCTTCTTCGGCGCGCTCATTGTCGCGCACGACCTCGGGGTTGAACAGGGTCTCGTAGTAGTAGTCGGCGCAGTCGGCGTAAGCCGGGCGGCGCAGGTCCAGGTCGTCGGTTTCGTTGTCGTTACCGGCGTCCATGTGGGCGGCGGCTTCGGCACGCATTTCAGCGTCACGGAAGCGGTTCATGCGGTCGATGCGCTGCTGCGTATCGATGCGGTCCCAGGTGCCGCGGTATTTGCGGCAGCGCGACTGGTGCGGACCATTGTTGGCCATGTTCTTGGCACGGCGGTAGGCGCGGCCGAACTTGGGGCCGATGACGAAAGCGTCGAGGCGGTCGAACATATGGTCGGTCACTTCGTCGCGGGTGGTCATCTGCGCTTCGGCGTAGTTCCAGTAATCCAGCATGGAGTCGATCTGCTGATCGGTGTTGAAGTTGAGGGCGGCCTGATTGTTATAGATACCCACAAAGGCTCCTATTATTGGTGGTGGAAAGGTATGAAGATATAAAACGATTTAGTTGTTTTAAGCATTTTTTCTGAAAGGTCAAGCCTTTGACGGTAATTTTAATGAAACCTCTCTTAAAAAATACACATGCCGACACATCAAATGTGCCGGCATGGTGTTGGGGGGATGCGAGTTTTATTATAGGTTTGCTACCCGGTTGGGGGGATTAGGCAGCAGACTTAAACTCTATCCCTTCACGAGCATAAGCAGATTTAAACTCAGGGAGTTCGGCTACTTTTGCCACGTGTTTTTCAATGTTCTTGCCATGGCTAATCTTAATGCCAGAGAAGTTCTTCTCCCAGCTGATGTAAATGGCAAGAAGGTAGTCGATAAGTGTTGGGGCATCGCCCACAACGTAGTCACGGCCTTCGAGGTGGGTGTCTAAAATCGCCCAGAGGTCGGTCACTTTATCGGCCATTTTTTGCATGGTTGCTTGTTGGTTGGTTTCGCCAGCCATTGCCCCTTTAAGCGCAAAAAGGCGGCCATAGGCAGGGTGCAGGGTGGCGTAGTTAAACATCAACCAGCGGTTAAATTCGGCACGGCCCTCAGGGGTTGGGGGGGTGAGGTCTTGGCCGTGCTTTTCAAGGAGTACCACAATACCTGTTGAGCATGAGCCTGCGAGTGAATACATGGTGTACATTGGATGTTTCCTTCCTTCTTATTATTAATTCGTATAAGTGCGCAGTAGTGTTACATGCAGCGCTACATTTTTTTCTTCATAAAGATGGTGATTTCACCCACCGTAATGCCGAACTTTTTCATGTATGAGCGGTTCATCAAAACGCCGTCATTCATTAGCCACATCCAGTCATCAAACTTCAGGCGGTAGGTGCTGCCACCTTCGGTAGTCACGTCCATAGTGTACGCCCAGTTGGCGGCGTTACCTGCAGTTTGGCTTTCGGCGATACCAATAATATCGCCCGCGCGTCCTTCATAGTCGCCATTACCAAGGTCGGTGATGCGCCATGTGCGTTCTTCAGTGCGGCCATCGTAATAATGGAATGTCTCTTCAAGGGTGCCTTCGTTGCCAACCCACGTACCTGTAAGGTCAATATCAAAGCGTTGAATCACTTCGCCTGAACGGTCTTGCACAATACCCCAGGCTTCAATTTCGCCATTAAAATAGTCGCGCAGGCTCATTTGAGGTTCTTCAGCTTTATAAGGTTTAAGGCTCATGCCACCGCAGGCTGTTAAAAGGGTCGCGCTGATAGCCAGAAGAGTTGTTGCGATAAGTTTCATGGTTTAGTCCTTCTTATTTATTGGGGCTTCAAGGGCAACAAGGCGGGCCCATAAAGCAATGGTTAATACTAAAAGTACACAAGGTACAAGGGCGTAGGCATAGGGCAGAAGTTCCACACCGTTTTGGGTGTTAGGTTCAAACCCTAAAAACTCTAAACTTGGCAATACAAGGCCAGCGGCCACCGCAAGGGATGACTTATAGAAAAATGTCATCGCAGCATAATAACGGTTAGACGCACTTTGGTGCTTTCGGTCACGAATAAGATCAGCCGCAATGGCAGTCGGAAGGGCAAGGTTAGCTCCTACGGCCATGCCTGAAAGGGCGCAAATAATACTAAAGGCTACAATAGCTTGTTCGGGGATGAAAGTCGTCCAGATAAAGGTGGCGGTGGCCAGTACCATACTGCCGCCCCACGCATAAATTTTTGATTTACTTTTGCTTAACTTTTGCCAAAGGGGCATGGCTGCGGCACCTGCTAAAAAGTAAATGGCCAAGAACATGCCAAGGTAAGGCTCAGCCTTTAAATAGTCCCGCACAAAAAAGACGAGCAACGTTGCCGGAATAGCCGAAGCCACACTATTTAAAAAGTATACCCCGAAGAAGTACTTTGAAATCTTTTGCTCAAACAGGGCGCCCACCTTCAGTGAAACGGCTTTGCTGTCATCAAGCTTTGCATGGCTTAGCCATTTGTAAAATAACCCTGTGCCAATAATCACAAGAGGGATAATAGCGAGGCTGTAATAAGTAAAGGCTTCTTTAGTGTCGTAAAACTTTTCAAGCACAGGGGGGAGTGACGCTGCAAGCAGAACACCAATCAGGCTAAAGCCTTCTCGGGTGGCCATCACGGTGGTAAAGCTTGCACTAGGTACCTGCCATAAACTGCCGAGCGCCTGCATGTTAATGGTCACAACGCTAAAGCCAAATGTGCATAGCACAAAGCTTACACACAACCATGCAAGTGGTGCTGCGGCCAAAGGGTTAAAGAGCATTAAAAAGCCAAGCGTAAAGCACGCCACACCAAGGGCAATAATATGCTTACGGTAAGGGTTTAAAGTATCGCTGTAGTGGCCAATAAAGGGGTCTTGAATGGCATCAAACAGCCGCATTACAAGCACGGCAATGCCAATGGCTGCAATTGAAACGCCATATTCGACGGCGTAAAAATCAGGCGCAAAAATATAAATAGGCAGGCTGGCAAAGGCCAGCGGCAACGCAAAAAAGCCGTACTGCGCTAAAGCAGAGACGGTCGGTTTTTTATGGTTGGGGTTGTCTTGTTGGTTCATGCGTCGCTCTTCAAAAGTTCTCGGCGCAGGTCTGGGCGCGAGGTATTGGGGCTTAGCCAAATGTCAAAAAAGTATTGGGTAAACTCAGGGTCTTGGACTGAGCCAATAAATGTTCCATCATTATAAAAATAGGCGTAACCATCAGCGCCTTTAATGCCGACCAGACGTTCTCCCTTTTCAACATTCGGGAAAATTTCGGCCATTTGGTTGTGCCATTTAGCTAGGGTGTCTTTGTTTTTTTGACCCAGTTTTTTCATTTCTTTTTTAGCAACCTTGGCAATGTCTTTACCTTCAAGGTCGAGAAGGTAGGTGATTTCTAAAGCAAACGGTGCATCGTTTTTATAGGTGCCGTTGGGGGCGTAAAGGGCAATGTCGTACACGTCCCAAAATAGGTAGGTGAGGCGGGTCTGGTTTACCTTTTGAGGTTCAGGAATATAGCGCCCATAGCTTACGTCGCCACCAAAAGAAGCTGTTGGGGCAAATATGAGAGCAAGCAGTATAATAACGTTCTTCATTTTAAACCTTTGTAAAACCTAAATCTTTGTAAAACGGTAACAGTGGTTATGTGTATTGTTAATTCTAACGGTCAAAACCATAAAAAGTTCTGAACAATTATACGTTGGTGCTTTTACAATAGTTACATGAGATATGTTTCAACACGTGGATATGCTGGCCAGTCAGGCGAAGGGGCAACCTTTGCCGAAGTAACGCTTGATGGCTTAGCGCCTGATGGCGGCCTTTATGTGCCGCTTGCACACCCGTATTTTGATACCCATACACTTGATAAATTTACCCGCCTTAGCTACCAAGAGCTTGCCTTTGAGGTGATGTATCCATTCGTGGGGGAAGACCTTTCAGCTGATACGCTTAAAAAACTCATTCAAAAAGCCTACAGCACGTTTGACCATGCTGAAGTTGCGCCTCTTTCAAACCTCACTGAAAACCACCATCTGCTTGAGCTTTACCACGGCCCAACTTTGGCCTTTAAAGATGTGGCGCTACAGTTTTTAGGGCTGCTGCTTGATGAGCTTTTAGAACAGCGCGCAGAAGGGCATGCCGCACAGCTGACCGTACTTGGCGCAACCTCGGGCGATACAGGCCCTGCGGCTATTGAAGGGTTAAAAGGCCGCGACCATGTGCGTATTTTTATGCTCTACCCACACGGCCGCGTGAGCGATTTTCAGCGCCGCCAAATGACTACGGTTAAAGCCGCTAACGTTTACCCCATTGCCATTGAGGGGACCTTTGATGATTGCCAACATTTGGTAAAAGGCTTGTTCCATGATGCGGGTTTTCGTGCCGAACAAAACCTGACGGCAATTAACTCAATTTCATGGGCGCGGTTGTTACCGCAAATGGTGTATTACTTTTACGCCTATGCCCAGCTACAAAAGCGTGGGTTAAAATCACCCCCCACCTTTGTTGTACCAACAGGTAATTTTGGCGATATTTTTGCCGGTTACATGGCGCAAAAATGCGGCCTGCCCGTGGCAAAATTTGTGATTGCCAATAACCAGAACGATATCCTGACCCGCTTTGTGCACCACAACGATTATAGCGTGGCGCATGTTGAGCCTAGCCAAAGCCCTAGTATTGATATTTCAGTCGCTAGTAACTTTGAGCGCTACTTATTTGATATTCTGGGTCAGGACCACGAGCAACTGCGCTACTTTATGCAAAACTTTGCCGAGCATAAGATTTTACCTAAACTGGATGGCGATAAGTTTATGCAAGTGCAGCAAACATTTGCCGCCTATGCCGTGACCGAAGATCAAACAACGGCAACGATTGCCCGCTACTATGCTGACGATAACCGCTTGATGGATCCACACACTGCCGTGGGCCTATTTGCAGCGGATAAATACTTGGCCGATAACCCTGAGGCGAACGTTGTTACCTTGGCTACGGCCCACGCAGCAAAATTCCCCGATGCCGTGTATAAAGCCACCAAGGTTAGCCCTGAGGTACCGCAAGCGCTTAAACACGTTCTGGTTGATGAAGAAAAGTCAGCACTGCTGGCCTGTGACGAAATCACGCTAAAAGACTATATTCGTACCCCTTAAAGCGTCATTTAGACACCTAACTATTTAACATATATGCATATTTGACACAGAACCCCACCTGAAAGCCCGTGCGGGGGTGATGGGGCGTTCTGTAAACCCCAAAAACCTGCTATCGTATCAGTATGAGAGTCTCATTATGGAACACATGTGTTGTTCTGGTACTATCAATGGTTCTGCCAGCGGTTTTGATGCCGCTGCCCTTAGCGCATGCGCAAACGGTGCCACCAAGCGCTGATGTGGGCCGCGTGCAAGAAAATCTCGAGCTACCGCAAATGCCCGTTCAAGAAGGACAGATTATGCAGCTGCCTAATATCGGCTCACGCTCAAAACCACCGGCAAATGCCCATGCTATTCGCTTTACCATCCAGTCGGTTGAGGTTGATGGCGCCACCGCGTTTGACGAGTCAACACTTTCGGTTTTATACGATGAATTTATTGGTGAAGAAGTCAGCCTAAATATGCTGTGGCATATTGCCCGCGACATTACAGATCTTTACCACCGTAAAGGGTATTTTTTGTCACGTGCATTTGTACCTGAACAAGAAATTGCGTCGGGTCATATTCGCCTACAAGTTGTCGAAGGTTTTGTCGGCCGTGTAGAAATGCCTGACCATCTTAAAGATGACCGTATCGTGACGCGCGAAACAGATAAAATTATACAAAAGCGCCCCCTTCGCCGCCAAGATCTTGAGTCTCTTTTGCTTAACTTGAACGACCTGCCTGGTGTGGTGTTCGACGCCCTTTTGAAACCTGAAGAACAAAGCAACGTAGGGGTGCCTACGGGCCAGGTTGTGCTGGCGCTAGATGCTGAAGCAACAGCCCCTCATGCCCAGGCAAGCCTTGATAACTACGGCTCAAAATTCTTGGGGCCTGGTCAGCTAAGTTTAGGTTTGCAAACAGCACTTATTCCGTACCACGAAACCTCGTTTAGTCTAGCGCGGGGCATCCCTGAAGATGAGCTTCAGAGTGTGTCGGTGCGCCATAAAATTCCTTTAACATCAAAGACTAAGGCAACATTGTATGGGTCGTACACCCACACAGAACCAGGTGAAAACTTAGAGGCAAACGAAGTGATTGGTGACTCTGTTGCCTACGGCCTAAACCTTGAGCATAGCCTTGTGCGCCAACGTCAAAAGAACCTATCACTCAACGCTGGTTTTGAGGTGCGTAATAGCCAAACAGACCTTTTGGGTAGCCCCCTCGTGCGTGACCGTACAAGCGTTGTTACACTCGGTGTAAAGGGCGATACTTTTGACGATACAGGCGCCCTTAACCAAGGGGCATTTACCATCAGTAAGGGTATCGATGCACTTGGCTCAAGCGAGAAGGGAGATGCCAACCTTTCACGTACCAACGCTGACCCTGAGCATCTTAAATTTAATGCCTCGTACCTACGCCAACAGCCGTTGCCGAGTAACCTTCTTTTGCAGTTTCAGGTGGAGGGGCAGTACTCATCTGATAGCCTCGTCTCGTCAGAAGAATTTGGTTTTGGTGGTCCACGTTTAGGCCGTGCTTTTGATGCCTCCGAAATTAGTGGCGATAGTGGTTTTGGCGCAGGTCTAGAGCTGCATTATCTGGGCTGGGGTAGCAACAATAACATCCGTAAAATCCCGTACGCATTTTACGATATTGGGCGTGTTTGGAACGAAGAAGCAGGCCGCCAAGATGAGACTGCATCGTCGGCCGGTGTAGGGCTACGCTTGATGCATGAGAACGCGAATAAAACACGATTCTATGCTGATTTTTATGCCGCTCAACCCATTATTAAGAGTCAAAGCAACCCACTTATTGGCAATGGTAAAGCCCCTCGAGTTGGGGTGAGATTGGGTGTTCTTCAGTAGAATGTTTTAAAATTATACAATAATGTAACCATTTTGGAACGAAACTTGAATTAATATTAGACAGATATATGTAAAATATCGGGGATAATATGAAACTAATACGACGCAAACACATAGTAGGCTTCCCGGCGGCACTTGCCGCGGGTGCGTGCTTTGCTGCGTTGATTTCGGCCACGCCTGCCCATGCTAACCCTCAAGGCGGTGTTGTAGTTTCAGGGGCAGCGACCTTCTCAGGCAATGGTTCAAAGCTCGATATTCACCAAACCACAAACCGTGCACTTATTGACTGGCGCAGCTTTGATATTGCCGCAGGCGAACATACCCAGTTCCATCAGCCATCAGCGAGCGCTGTGGCCGTTAACCGCATTTCAGACATTAACCCTTCGACCATTGCGGGTACGCTAAGTGCCAACGGTAACCTGGTACTGATTAATCCAAACGGCATGATGTTTACCAACACCGCCGTTGTAGACGTAAACGGTATTGTGGCCACCACGGCCGATATTGACACGGCCGCCTTTGAAGCTGGTAGCATGTTCTTTGATAAAACAGGCAAAGCCGATGCCAAAAT
>Ga0208830_1000221_pt1 | contig 31092 bp, 29 predicted proteins | sample DeeseametaMP2634_FD_184169 | JGI IMG/M metagenome (GOLD analysis project Ga0208830, IMG submission 184169) | Marine microbial communities from the Deep Atlantic Ocean - MP2634 (SPAdes) | ecosystem: Environmental > Aquatic > Marine > Oceanic | place: Northeast of Antigua and Barbuda, North... | reverse complement strand
TTAAGAATTGAAACGAAAGTATTCCATGATAAGTAGGAGTCAATTTTATGTAATGATTTTGTTAGGAAAAGCGTTGAGGTAGCATTGTAGATAAAGGCACTTTTCTTTAGGTGTTTCTTTACAGTTTTAGCACTATCACTTGTTTTAATTTCGATTTCTTTGGCAAATTCATCACCATTAGCAGAAGCATGAATTATTGTACCATCTTCAAAAAAATAATTACATAAATTATTCAATCTTTCATAATCAAAATACTCTTTTGAGTTTTTACCAGAAAGTTCAAAAAGTTCATCAACCAATTGGGGCATGGTGAAAAGCGATGGACCTGCATCAAATCTAAATTCATTTAAATTTATTTCGGTTAGCTTGCCTCCAGGATAACTATTTTTTTCAAAAACATGAACATCATAACCTTTATTTGATAACCTAACAGCCGAAGATAACCCTCCAATACCAGAACCTATAACAATGGCTTTTTTCATGATTTTTTGAAGAACTCATTTTTATAATATTTCCAAGGAACTATTAACATTCCAAAGCATTCACCGTGTTCTTTGCCTATATGCTTGTGGTGTATTTTATGTGCTCTTCGTATTGCCCTAAAATATTTATTATTAGTCTTTCTAAACCATTTTAAGCGTTGGTGTATAAATACCTCATGAACTAAAAAATAGGCTATTCCATAAGCTAATATTCCAAAACCAATGTAAAATGTTAGGAACGAATCATACATGGAACCTAGCATAATACACAGCCACGATGGAATTGCATATACTAAAAAGAAAAAGTCGTTTTTTTCGTAAAAGTGTTTATGATCTGGCACGTGATGATCTTTATGTAAATACCAAAGAAAACCATGCATCACATATTTATGCATTGCCCAAGCAGAAAACTCCATGGCAACAAAAGTTGCTATAATGATTAAGAACCCCATATCTTAGTTTAATTTACTATTAATATTTTTAAGGTTTTCCATTTTTTTATCTAATCTATTAGCAATAGAATAATTAGTATAATATCTGTGAGAATCAAAAAACTTTACCTGCATATTATCCCACTCTGCTTTATCTTTTACAAACTCTTTTTCTTGAAGTTCGTTAAATAATTTATTACTAATTTCTTCGAAATCATCTCTACCTATATAATCAAGGTCAGCATCTTTTATTATTTTTTCGAGCTTATTTTTAGGTTGATGCGAAATTTCTGTAGCTAAAATTAGTTTTTCTATTGTTAATATTTGAGCCTCGGTGTAGCCATATTTTGGTAAAAACTGTTTAGCAATTTCTACACCTATTACTTCATTTTTTTGATACTTTTTCGTGAAACCAGAATCATGAAAGAGTGCGGCTGTTTTTAAAAGTATGACACGCTCATCAAATATGTTTTCGTTAAGTGCAATTTCTTCAGTTGCTTGGATTACATCAACTGTATGCTGAACAGAGTGATAATATAACCCTTTAGGAAGAGTTTCTCTTAAGAAAGCTAAAACATCTTCTTCAAGTTTAAAATACTTAAGTTTTGTTTTTTTATGAGTTTCTAAATATTGCTTAAATTTTTTATTTGGAACAAGTCCTTCTCCTTTGTAAGATAATATTGGCTTAATATTGTTTACATAATACATGCTAATAATACCAACATTTTTAGTTAGTATGCCACCCCTAGGAGTACAATCAAAATAAGGTTTTATTATATTATATGTTTTATCGGATACATTTACTTTAAAGGGCATACCTTCATCTTGGAGTCTACTAGCAATATTAACATCACTTCCCCACACATCATAGAGGGGTCTTTTAGTTTCTAAAACACCAGCAACAACTTCCCCCGTATTAATGCCAACTCTTACTTGCCAAGCATCAGGGTTATTACGAGCAACCTTTTTCATGTAGCTTTGGATTTGTAAACCAGCAATGGTAGCATCAATAGCATTTGTTTTATTTTTAGGAATTCCAGCAACAGCCATGTATGAATCACCTATAGTTTTTATTTGGAATAAGTTGTTTCTTATAATAATCTTATCAAAAACTTTAAAGTATTTATTCAATTCATTAATTAATTCCTCTGGTGGCATTTGACGAGAAATTTGCGAGAATTTAACAAAATCAGCAAAAAGAATAGAGGTGCTTTTATACAACTCGGCCTTTACTTTTCCTTTGTTTTTAAGCTTTTGTGCAATACGATCAGGAAAAATTTTATGTAATACATTATCAGCCTTTTCTTTTTCCTTTTCAATCTCTTCTTTTTGTTTTTCTATTTGTTCCTTTTGCTCAATAATTGTAGCTGTTCTCTTTTTAACTAATGATTCTAGAATACGTTTTTGCCTACGTATATTTTGTATTCTAAACCAGAAAAAAGAGAAAATAAGGATAGCTAATATTATTATACCAATGGACCGAAACCACCAAGTTTGCCAAAAAGGAGGGTTTATATTTATAACTAATACAAGTGGTTCTTCATTCCAAATACCATCGGCATTAGAAGCATAAGCAACAAAATGGTATTCTCCTGGCGCAAGTGCATTGTAGTTTGCTAAAGGTATTGAGGTAGCCTTGATATTCGAATCTTTAAATTCTTCAATAAAATATTTATAGGAATTTTTAGAACTGTTAGAAAAATGTAGAGCAGATAAATAAATGGAAATATTATTGTTATAATAGTCTAACTGAATATCCTTTAAATTATTAACACTAATATTTTTATATGCATCTAGCTTACTTAATGGCTTGCCATTAACTTCAATACTTGAGATACTTAAAATAGGAGGAGTGGTGTTCTTTTTTAAATCATCAGGATAAAAATGACTTAATCCGTTAATACCACCAAAAAATAGCTCATCATACTTTGTTTTGTAGTAGGCTCCAGCATTAAATTCATTGCTTTGCAACCCATCAGATTCATAATAATTGTAAAAGGTTTTATAAGGAATTGAAAACTTAGATATTCCTTTATTTGTACTAATCCAAAGTGAGCTATCTATAGGTATGATTCCGTATACAGCATTATTTGATAACCCATTATTAACAGTATATGATGTAAAACTAGAATCAGCATAATTATAGGTGTTTATTCCTCCATCGTAAGTACCAATCCAGAGGTTGTTTTTATAATCCTCTGTAATGGTTAATACGTATTCTCCATTAATGCTCTTTGAGTCATCAGTGGGAAGGTATTTAAAAAATAACCCCTCCTTATCTGATAAGGAAATAATTTTATTTAATCCATTTCTTGTTCCGACCCACCATTCATTTCTTGAAGATTTATAAGAACAATAAATGTTATCATCAGTAATATTCGAATTTTGTGTACTGTAAGTTGTGTAAGTAGATTTTTTTATATCAAAAAGAATTAGCCCAATACTGGTTGACAGCAAAAACCGATCATTATCATATTTATCAATATCAAATATTTTAAAATCACCTTCTATTTTTTTTCTAAATGATTGGAAAAGGTTTGTGTAATTAGCGTTACTACCAAAAAAGTTTACCTTAACTAAACCTTGATCCATTCCTAACAAGGTATATTCCTTATCAGTATAAATTGACCTTACATCTTCATTGTAGCTATTTACTATTTTTGGATAATTAAAAATTTCACCCGAAAACAAATTATAACAATCCAGTCCCTTATCAGTTCCGATTAAAATATTTCCATTTTCAGATCCTTTAACAGACCAAACTATTTTACTAGATAAGCCTTTATTGTTTTTATCATTTTCACCAATGTAGTGTATGTTTTGTTTTACAAAATCAAACAAGCTAATACCATTGCTTCTTGTACCAATCCAAATTACATCCGAATGGTCATAAAATATTTCATTTATTGTATTATCAGCAAGTCCGTAAATAGGATGATCTCCATTTCTATAGTTATAAACCTCTCTTAATGTTTTATCTAGAAGAATTAATCCATTTTTAGCGGTTCCAAGCCATAAATAACGGTTTTTTAGTGAACGCACTTTTGTTAGTTCGTATCTCTTTAATTCAGGGAACTTACTAGTTAAATCGATTATTTGATTATTGGTGTATTCAATAAGCGTGTTTTTATAAATTAAAAACTTACTGTTTTTATCTGAAATTATGTCAACTACCCCTTTAAACTCTTCAATATTGGTTATTTTTGAATCAAATAAGTTTACTTTATAGCCAGCATCTAGCGAACTTACCAACAAAGTAGAATCATCATAATAATCCATTTCAATGAATTTACCATCCAAAACTTTAATAATTGAATCGTTAGACTTTTTAAATAATCCATCTAAGGATGAATTAAACCAAATGATACCTTTGTTATCAATCAATAGGTGACTTATGTTTTCAGCTTTGCAGTATATGTGATTAAATGTTCGGTTATTATAATCATAAAAACACAAGCCTTTATTGGTACCAATCCACAGGTAATCATTTACAGGATCATAGGATAAACAGTTTATGGTATTTGATAATAAGGAATTGGAATCTGCTTGATTTTTGTAAAATGTTTTAAAGCTTTGGCCATCATACCTATTTAAACCATCTTGAGTACCAATCCAAATAAAACCATATTTATCTTGAGTAATTGAAGAAACAGAAGATTGTGATAAACCATCACTAATAGTTAAGTTTTGAAACCTAATAGCCGTTTTGTTTTGTGATAGTAAACGACTAAAAGAAAATAATAAGAAAAGTAGAAAAATACCCTTATATAAACGAAACCTATATATCATCAGTATCAAAAATACAACTTTTCACATCTTTATTATCGAAACACCTCATATTTATAGCTGTTGGTGCTTAATAAAAGTTAAAATAACAAGCATATGACAATATTAATTTGTTAAATTTGTTAGTTACCTATTCACTCAAAAAATATGGAGTACAAACCAGGAAAACTGTTGGAGAATATTGATTCTCCAGAGGATTTAAAAAAACTCGATCAAGAACAATTACCCGAATTGTGTGAAGAGTTAAGGCAATACATTGTTGATATTGTTTCTGAAAAAGGAGGACATTTTGGAGCTAGTTTAGGTGTTGTTGAAATTACAGCAGCTATTCATTATGTTTTTAATACTCCAAAGGATCAATTAGTTTGGGATGTAGGTCACCAAGCTTATGGACACAAAATCCTAACTGGTAGAAAAAATAACTTCCATACAAATAGAATTTATAAAGGCATAAGTGGCTTTCCTAAAAGAAGCGAAAGTGAGTACGATACGTTTGGTGTAGGTCATTCGTCTACCTCAATATCTGGTGCTTTAGGTATGGCTGTGGCTAATCGATTACAAGGTAATAATGATACCCAGCATATTGCCGTAATTGGAGATGGAGCTATGACAGCTGGATTAGCCTTTGAAGGATTAAACCACGCAGGTATAGAAAACTCAAATATGTTAGTTATTTTAAACGATAACTGTATGAGTATTGACCCTAATGTTGGTGCATTAAAAGAATATTTAACTGATTTAACAGCTTCACAAACCTATAATAAGGTTAAGGATGAAGTATGGAACTTACTAGGGAAACTAAGCTCATTTGGTTCTAGTGCTCAATCAATTGTTCAACGAGTAAGTGATGCACTAAAAGGAAGTATTTTTAAGCAAAGCAATTTATTCGAAAGTTTAAATTTTAGATATTTTGGCCCAGTAGATGGACATGATGTTGAAGGTTTGGTGAAAATAATGGAAGAATTAAAAGACTTACCAGGACCAAAAATTCTTCATTGTTTAACTGTTAAAGGAAAAGGATTTAAACCTGCAGAGGAAGGTAATACTACCAAGTGGCATGCTCCTGGTATATTCAATAAAAACACGGGTGAAATAGTTAAAATAACACCTAAATCTCCTGAGCCACCAAAATTTCAAGATGTATTTGGTCATACTATAGTTGAATTAGCAGAGATGAATGAAAAAATAGTTGGTATTACACCAGCTATGCCAACAGGAAGTTCATTAAATATCATGATGGAAGCAATGCCAGATAGAGCATTTGATGTTGGTATTGCTGAACAACATGCTGTTACCTTTTCTGCTGGATTAGCAACTCAAGGATTAATTCCATTTTGTAATATTTATTCTTCATTTATGCAACGAGCTTATGATCAAGTGATCCATGATGTTGCATTACAAAATTTACCTGTTGTATTTTGTTTAGATAGAGGAGGTTTAGTAGGAGCTGATGGACCAACCCATCACGGAGCATATGATTTAGCTTATTTTAGGTGTATTCCAAAAATGATAGTTTCTGCTCCTATGGATGAATTAGAATTAAGAAATCTAATGTATACTGCTCAAGCAGAAAATAATGGTCCTTTTTCTATTCGTTACCCTAGAGGAAAAGGTATAGTAACCGACTGGAAAAAACCATTTAAAAAGTTGAAGATAGGAGAGGGTAGGAGACTTAAAAATGGATCAGATATTGCTATAGTAACCATAGGATGGGTAGGTAGTTTTATTGATCGAGTAGAGGAGAAGCTAGCGAATAAAGATGTGAGCATTTCACATTACGATATGCGTTTTTTAAAACCTATCGATGAAGTTATTTTACACGAGGTTTTTAGCAAATTCGATAAAGTTATAACCGTTGAAGACGGTACAATTGTTGGCGGACTAGGTAGTGCAGTTGTAGAGTTTATGAGTGATAATGGTTATTCAGCTCAGGTCAAACGTTTAGGTGTTCCTGATGATTATATAGAGCACGGTACACAAAATGAGCTTTACAAAGAGTGTGGTTACGATGTAGATGGTATTGTAGAAACTATACAAACAATGGTATCCAAAAAAACAGGGTTGAAGTCTCTTTCGGTAAGTTAACTTAGGGATAAAAGTTATTTAATGCATATTAAAACTCTTACTCCAAAATTCGTAGTCTCGGGTTGCCTCTTGATAAAAATCAACAACATCTTTAACCTCCTTTTCCATAACTAATCTTTTGGGTGAATTTCACAAGACGTACTCTCCTTGATTATTTTATGTCTGTTACGAGCAATAATATCATAGATATAGTCCCTAATAAATTTGGGTATAATTATGAATACATAAAGTAAAGGCCAAGGAAATTTAAATACACGAATAATCTCTAAACCAGCCCTAGATTTTACATAGGCTTTGTTCTTTTTTATTAATACAACAGAGTCTATATCATCAGAAATATGATGCTTTTTTTTAAGTTCAATAGCTTCTTCTGATTGTAGTGGAATAAATGTATACCTCTTTTTACTTCTCTTTCTTATGAAATTAACTGAGTAGCTACAAAACCCACAAGATCCATCGAATAATATGATATCGTTATTTTTCATTTTTTACCAGATATAAATATAGCCCCAGGATATCTTTTTACTTCAATATTTTCAAAATGTTCCTTAAATGAGCTAATCACTGTTTTGTCATTAAAGAGAAAGGAATATCTTAAAAAGTAAAAATGATAAATAGCATTTGGTGAATAAAACAAAGAAGAAAGTACAATTAGAATAAACAAGTAACATCCTACAAACAAGTATTCGAAAAAGTTGAAGCTAAACTCTATAAAATAAAATTCACCATTATCCTTTAGAGAAGATTTTGTTTTATAAGCTAAATCATTTATTTCTTGCTCACTCAATGTCTTTAAACCAAAAGAACTAATTACTAAATCAACTTTTTCAGAAGGTTCAAAAGAGGTAATGTCGTCACAGAAGTTTTCAACTCTATTATCTTTTTCCGATCGATTAATCATTTGTTTTGAAAAATCCACCTGATTTAACCTTCTTAATTTAGTAGAACCTTTCATTAAGTCAAAAAGATCCCCTTGACCACTCATAAAATCTACAACCGTTTCTTTTTGTTTAGCATCAGAAAGTTTTATTAATCTCTTCCTCAAAAAAGTAGCATAACCCAAAGAAAACAAGTTTGATAGGAAATAGTTTTTCGCTAACAAATCAAAAAAAGCAGCTCTTTTAGTTGAGGTTTTTGAAAAATTATTTTTGGTTAGTATGCGTATAATCGAGTTGAGCTTTTATTGAATGTAAAACATGTTGGTGTAGAAGATCAATAATTTGGTCTGAAATAAATTTCCAGTAAAACTTAGGCCCTATTTTATAATTATAATTGGTTTTAGCATGAATAATTGCTGTTGTTTTATCAACTACCTCTAACTCAAAACTTCCTTGGTCAATCCAAAAATAATCATGTAAATGCGGAGCATCAAAATTACCATAGGGAGACAACTCTTTCATTGGTTCAGGAGTATTTTCTAAACCAGGGTTAAAAACCAGTGATTTATTGGAATCATTAATAGATAAAGGTAGTTTTAGGTAATCATTATTGTTGGTGTAAACAATTAATTCATTCGTACTATCCGATACCATCATTTTTGTTGGTAGAGTAACACCTTGTTGGAAAAGGAAATGAACATCTTTATTAAATATCACCTCCTTATTTAGTAAATCCCAAACCTCCTGCTGAGAATAGTTTAGAGTAATTGAAGTAGATATATTTGAGTTTATAACTCCTTCATTTAAATGTTCAAACCATTGTGAAATAGGAATTATCCCCAATAGAATGATTAAAGAATATGTTTTTCTGCCTATCTCAGTCTTTTTAATAATGTAACCAATAAAAAAGCCAAAAAGAGATGGGAAAATAATAATTGGGGCAGCCAAGGCAATACAAATAGCGCCCTCAAATTGCAATAACAATAGTAAACCACAAAAACCAATTAAAACAAGTGTCCAAATAAATATAAGTCGGCCAAAGGCGAATGAAGATTCTTTATTAGTCGTTAGATAGCCAGCATAAAGAAAAATTAAAAATGGAACGGTAAGAAATAGCGTCCATCCATAATTTCCAGAATTTAATAAAGAATAGAATATAAATAAGCAGGTAATAAGTGTAGTAGCTGCAATGATTATAAGTGAGCGTTGTTTTTTCATTTTAACGTTTTAAAACTTTCAGAAAATAATGAAAGTTTAGTTTAAATTTTTTTAGTTCATCAATCGCATTAAAACTTTCAAGAACCAATTTTTATCTGCACTAGCTATTTTTGTTAGCACACCATCCATTTTACCAATAAATGATTGGATTTCAGAAGTAACTTTTTTGAACTCTTTTTCTTCTTCGGATTTACCTAACTCTATCCCTTCAATTTCTTCTAACATTTGTTTAACAGGTAAAATCTCTCTTTTTCTTCTTTCCTCAGCTACTTGTTTGGTTATTTTCCATACATCTTTTTCGGTGTAGAAAAACTCTTTTCTTTCTCCTGGTTTATATTCTTTAAAAACCAATCCCCAATCAATAAGTGCTCTAATATTCATGTTCACATTTCCTCTACTCATCTTTAACTCCTCCATAATCTCATCAGTAGTTAAAGACTTTGGAGATAATAACAACAGAGCCTGTATTTGTGCCATCGCACGGTTGATTCCCCAGTTACTACCTAGCACTCCCCATTCTTGAATAAACTTATATTTTGCGTCAGTTAACTTCATTGTTAGTTAAATGTAAATTAAATTTTATAACTTTCAAAAGTTTCTGAAAATAAAATTTAAAAACATTTAAGACCACTTAACGTTTGATTTAGTGTACTTAAATTAGTATTTTCAAGAAGTTAAATAGAAATGAAAAACATTTTCCTTTACATATTACTTTTGTTTGTTGTACTATCCTGTGGATCTGAACAACCTGAGAGTGTAGTCAAATCAAATGCTTCAGTCGTTTATGAAGTATCTGGAATGACCTGCGAAATAAATTGTGCTAGATACATCAAGCAGGAGCTTTCAAAAATGAAGGGAGTAGAAAAAGCAACAGTTAACTTCGAAAAGAAATTAGCTACTATTTATTTTGATGATAAGATTATTACTGACGATGATTTCGAAAATAAAATAGAATCGTTGAACGATAATCAATATACAGTAAAAAAACAAACGGTGAATAAATCTTCAATTAATAATAGCGGTTCGGTTGATGATAATAACAATGTTATAACCCCAACTTTTGAGTTGCCAAACATTGTAGATTTTTTTACAAACATTTTATAATAAAAGTTCTTTAAATAATTGCTTATAAAGAAAGGTTGAGGGAAAAGGCCCGTTGATACCTTAGCAACCTTCAATAGTAATATTGAAAAGGTGCTAATTCCTTCTTGAGGAAATCAAGAAATATAAGTTACTAATAGTTTAATCCCCCATTAGTAACGAAAACAATGGGGGATTTTTTATATATGGAAACAACATTTGAAAAAGAGTTAAATAAAAGAATTTTAGTGTTGGATGGAGCCATGGGTACCATGATACAACGCTATAAATTACAGGAATTTGATTTTAGAGAAGGGTGGTTCGAAAACCATGACAAGTCTCTCAAAGGCAATAATGATTTATTATCTTTAACTCGACCACAAATAATAAAAGACATCCATGCAGCTTATCTTGAGGCAGGAGCAGATATTTTAGAAACCAATACGTTTAGTGGAACATGGATCGCTCAAGCTGATTATAATTTAGAAAAATATGTTTACGATATAAACTATTACTCAGCAAAAATTGCAAAAGAAGTTGCAGAAGAGTTTACTAAAAAAGACCCATATAAACCACGTTTTGTTGCGGGATCAATGGGGCCAACCAATAGAACAGCTTCTTTATCTCCTGATGTAAACAACCCAGGCTTTAGAGCTATTTCATATGACCAATTAGTAGATGCTTACAAAGAACAAGCAAAGGCATTAATAGATGGTGGTGTAGATATACTATTGGTAGAAACAGTGTTCGATACATTAAACGCAAAAGCAGCGTTATTTGCTATTCAAGAAGTGTTTGATGAGCTTAATAAAAAAATACCCATAATGGTTTCGGGTACAATTACTGATGCTAGCGGAAGAACACTTTCTGGACAAACAACGGAAGCATTTTTAGTATCGCTTGAACATGCACCTATCACATCTATAGGATTAAACTGTGCTTTAGGAGCAAAACAATTAAGACCTTACTTACAAACGTTATCTTCTAAAGCCAACATAAGTGTTAGTGCACATCCAAATGCTGGTTTACCTAACGAATTTGGTGAGTATGATCAAAGCCCTAATGATATGGCAAGCCAAATAGAGGTATTTTTAAAAGAAGGTTTACTAAACATAATAGGGGGCTGTTGTGGAACTTCACCAGATCATATTAAAGCAATTGCAGAAATTGCAACTAAATACTCGCCAAGAAAACAAAATGAATTAGCTTATGAATAAATTTATTATTACTACAATAGCAGTATTATTTATTAGTCAGTTTTCTGCTCAAGAAAATGCATCTTTTTTTGAGGATATCTTACTTTCTGCTGATTCTATAACTGTTGATCTATATGTAGATTATACCGATGAAATGGCAGTAGATAAAAGCCATATTATAAGAAAAAAGTTCAAAACGGTTGGGTTAGATAATAAAGATGCCAATCGCTTTATTAAAGTGATGAACAACCCTAATTCATTTGTAAATTATTATGCCAACTATAGCCATAAAAACTTGGTTTTTACATTACATGAAAATAAAAAGAATATTGGAGAAATTATTATTTCATCTGTATCTGGAAATGCAACCTTTAATGATTTAAAAGGAAACGAATATACCCGAGTAGTTAAACAAACTACAGGTCAATACATTATTCGATTACTTAAAGTAACCGATTTATTACAATATTTTTATCCATCAAACTTAGTTGGATTTAGTAGAGGAAAAGACAATACAATAGAATTCTAAAAAAAAATGAGTAAACCCAAACTATACAAAGAAATTGATAAAAGCATCCTTCTTTCAATACCCAACCCATCGAAAGAAGCTTATGAAATAAAAATAAAAATTCCAGAATTTACTTTTCTTGGGGTAAAAGAACAACCAGATTTTGCTACGGTTTACTTAACCATGTATCCTGGAAATAAAATAATAGAACTAAAGTCGCTTAAGCATTATGCTTATCATCTAAGAGATATTGTGGTTTCATACGAACGATTAATAAATATCATGTACGATCACCTAATGGAAGTGTACGAACCAGAAAGATTAAGATTAAGCATGATTTGTAATCCTAGAGGAGGTATATCAGCAAAATTAGCAATTGATTCTGATTGGGCTGCAAGAGGGGGTGATGAGCGCTTTAAAGACTGGGCTGGTGGAGGTTCTTCTCATGAGGATTGGAGTGTTTTAATGTGATTTTAGAAGACTAGCTTATTGTTTAACTATTAAACTAGAATCTTTTTATACCCAAACATCTAATCAACTAATCAACAAGTAAACTCATAATTAACACAAGAAAAACTAATGAGTAAAACCAGTCATATTCTCAAACTATCAGGTCTAGAGCCACTAATAGTTACTGAACATACTAACTTTGTTAATATTGGTGAGCGAACCAATGTAACAGGATCAAAAAAATTCCTTCGATTAATAAAAGAAGAAAAATTTGATGAAGCACTAGATGTTGCCAGAAACCAAGTAGAGGGTGGAGCCCAAATCCTAGATGTAAATATGGACGAGGGAATGATCGATGGGAAAGAATCCATGGTAACTTTTCTTAATCTTATCGCTGCCGAACCAGATATTGCCAGAATTCCTATAATGATCGACTCCTCCAAGTGGGAAATCATAGAGGCTGGTTTAAAATGTGTGCAAGGAAAAGGAGTGGTTAACTCTATCAGTTTAAAGGAAGGTAAAGAAAAATTTATAGAACAAGCTACTAAAGTTAAAAGATACGGTGCTGCGGTAATTGTTATGGCCTTTGATGAAGACGGACAAGCAGATACGTATGAACGAAGAATAGAAATTTGTAAAAAATCATACGATATTTTAGTTGATGTTGTAGGTTTTACTCCTTCTGATATCATTTTCGATCCTAATATATTTCCAGTGGCCACAGGAATTGATGAACATAATAATTATGCGGTTGACTTTTTTAACGCTACTAAATGGATAAAAGAAAATTTACCCGGAGCAAAGGTTAGTGGAGGGGTAAGTAATGTATCTTTTTCCTTTAGAGGAAATAATGTGGTAAGAGAGGCTATGCATAGTGCCTTTTTGTACCATGCAATAAAACATGGTATGGATATGGGGATTGTTAACCCAGCTATGCTTGAGATATATGATGATATTCCAAAAGAATTATTAGATAAAGTAGAGGACGTTTTACTTAATAGAAAGCCCAATGCTACGGAGATACTTCTTGAATATGCCGAAAGTGTAAAAGGCACGGGAAAAAAGCGAGAAGTTAATCTAGATTGGAGAAATGATCCTATTCAAGATAGAATTACACATGCATTAGTAAAAGGAATTACAGAGTTTATTGAGGAAGATGTAGAAGAATGTCGTCAGCAACTTGATCGTCCGTTACAAGTTATCGAAGGTCCTCTAATGACGGGCATGAATGTGGTAGGAGACTTGTTTGGTGAAGGAAAAATGTTTTTACCACAAGTAGTAAAATCTGCCCGTGTAATGAAAAAGGCAGTTGCATATTTAAACCCTTTTATTGAAGCAGAAAAAGATGGTGGAACATCTGCCAATGGTAAAATATTACTAGCTACAGTTAAGGGTGATGTGCATGATATTGGTAAAAATATTGTGGGAGTTGTACTGGGCTGTAACAATTATGATATTATTGATTTGGGAGTAATGGTTCCTAAAGAAAAAATTATTGAAGCCGCTGTTAAAGAAAACGTTGATATTATTGGTTTAAGTGGCTTAATTACTCCATCACTCGATGAAATGGTAGATGTTGCTAAAGATTTAGAATTATCAGGCTTAAGTGTTCCATTACTAATAGGTGGGGCTACCACATCAAGAGTGCATACAGCTGTTAAGATAGAGGAAAACTACACCAAAGGTCAAGTTGTTCATGTGCTTGATGCTTCTCGATCAGTTACTGTTACTGATAAGCTATTAGGAGACAATAAGCAAGATTATATAAAAAACCTTAAAGCTGATTATCAAAAAGTACGTGAAAATCATGCGAAAAAACGTGCTCAAAAAAGATTAGTAAGCTATGCTGATGCGAAGGCAAATAAGTTTAAAATAGACTGGCAAAACGAGACAATTGTTAAACCAAACCTTATTGGAGAACAGGTTTTTAATCATTTTTCTTTAGAGGAAATAAGACCTTATATCGACTGGACACCCTTTTTCCAAACATGGGAGTTAGCAGGTCGTTTCCCAAAAATTTTGGAAGATAAAATAGTAGGAGAGGAGGCTAAAAAACTTTATGCTGATGCTAATAACATGCTGGATAAAATAATAAGCGAGAATTGGCTGCAAGCTAAAGCCATTATTGGTATTTGGCCAGCAAATAGTTTTAACGATGATGATATCGAAGCAACAGTTGATGGTGAAAGGGTGCATTTTCATCATTTAAGACAACAAACAGCGAAAGCTAAAGACTTACCTAATTTTTCACTAGCCGATTTTATAGCACCTAAGGAAACAGGTAAACAAGATTATCTAGGAGGATTTGTTGTTACAGCAGGTATTGGAATTGAAGAGCACATCAAACGTTTTGAGGAAGATCACGATGATTACAACAGCATTATGCTAAAAGCCCTTGCTGATCGTTTAGCCGAAGCCTTTGCCGAGCTCATGCATGAAAAAGTTAGGAAAGAATATTGGGGCTATTCAACAGGAGAAAGCTTAGATAATGAAGGGTTAATTAAAGAAGAATACCAAGGCATTCGTCCTGCACCTGGTTACCCTGCCTGTCCAGATCATACAGAGAAAGTAACGTTATTTAAAGCCTTAAACGTAGAGAAAAATATCGGTGTTTCGCTAACTGATTCGTTAGCGATGTATCCTGCGGCATCCGTAAGTGGGTTTTATTTTGCAAACTCACAAGCGAAATACTTTGGTTTAGGAAAAATAGCTGATGACCAAGTAGAAAGTATAGCAGAACGTAAAGGAAAACCTAAGGAAGAAATGGAACGTTGGCTATCCCCTGTGATTAATTAATTCCATCAATAGCCTTCGCTAATTTTTTATCCTTATCTGTAACTGTATTTCCAGCATCATGGGTAGTTAATTTTAATGTAACCTCGTTGTATACATTATAAATTTCTGGGTGATGCACATGCTCTTCTGCTAAAAAAGCAACTTGTTGTAAAAAGCCAAAAGCTTCCTTGAAATCTTCAAACTGGAAGCTTTTAACTAATTGATTATTTTCTTCTTTCCACATAGGTTTTACTTACTTTGGTCAAGTTTTTTAACCATGGTTAAAATAGTAGCAATTGCTACAGTTTCACCTTCCTCATCATATACATCTACCAAGAATTTTACAATTCCTTTGGCGATATCTTCCTCGTCTCTTTTTTCTTGATCGATTTTTTCTTTTACAGTAAACTTAACACCAATGGTAGCACCTGGATAAACAGGTTTTACAAATCGAGCTTCATCTAATCCGTAATTTAACAGAACGGGACCTTTTTTAGGCTCTACAAATAAACCAGCAGCTTTTGATAGTATAAAGTACCCGTGAGCCACACGATCTTCAAAAATGGTTCCCTCTAAAGAAGTTTTATCCATGTGAGCATAAAAATTATCTCCACTTACATTAGCAAAATTAGTAATATCAGCTTCTGTTACGGTGTGTTTATGTGTAATCCACGTTTCACCTATGGTTAATTCTTCAAAATGTTTTCTAAAAGGATGAACTAAATCCTCTTTGTATTTTCCTCCAATTTGATATTGGTTAGTAATATGTGTTAACGTAGTTGGAGAACCTTGAATAGCGGTACGTTGTAAATAATGCTTCACACCTCTCATTCCGCCCATTTCTTCTCCACCACCGGCACGTCCTGGTCCGCCATGGGTTAATAAAGGCATTGGGGATCCGTGTCCTGTACTTTCTTTAGCGCAATCAGCATTTAAAATTAAAATTCTACCATGTAAAGCTGCTGCACCAAGCACAAATTCTTTTGCTAATTGATCATCGGCAGTTACGATAGAACAAACAAGTGAACCTTTACCCATTTTAGCTAACTCTATGGCTTCATCAATTCCTTTGTAAGGAATTATTGTAGAAACAGGACCAAAAGCTTCTACGTTATGACAAGCAGTATTATTAAATGGATCATTATTAACGAATAGGATAGGTGAAATAAATGCTCCTTTAGCACCATCAGCACCAACCACCTCAATATTATCAAGTGTACCATAAACCATTTCTTGGTTTTTGGCTAGTTGCGAAACTTTATCCTTTACTTCTTCTACTTGTTCTTTACCCGCTAGAGCCCCCATTCTTACACCTTCTGTTTGTGGATCACCAATGGTTGTTTTAGCTAATCGTTGTCCTAAAGCAATTTGAACATCTTCAACTAAATTTTCTGGCACTAGTATTCTCCGAATAGCCGTACACTTTTGCCCAGCTTTAACTGTCATTTCTTTTTGAACTTCTTTAATAAAAAGGTCAAACTCTGGAGTTCCGGGAACAGCATCTTCACCTAAAACAGAACAGTTCAATGAATCTGCCTCCATATTAAACGGTACAGATTCTTCCACAATTTTAGGATGAGACTTTAACATTTTACCCGTACTTGCAGATCCTGTAAAGGTAACCACATCTTGGTTTTCAATATGATCTAAAATTCCGTTTGCAGAACCACATATTAATTGTAGTGCACCTTCTGGTAAAATTTCGGAAGTGATAATCTCTTTTACAACAGCTTCTGTAAGAAAAGAAGTAATGGTTGCAGGCTTTACGATTGCTGGAACACCAGCTAAAAGATTTACCGCTATTTTCTCTAACATACCCCAAACTGGAAAGTTGAAAGCATTGATATGAATAGCCACTCCTTGTTTTGGCGTTAAAATATGGTGCCCAATAAAGGTTCCATTTTTAGATAAAGGAGCCACTTCACCTTCGGTGTGAAAAGTTTCGTTTGGGAATTTTTTTCTTAAGCTGGCATTTGCAAAAAGATTACCAATACCTCCTTCAATATCTATCCATGAATCAACCTTTGTAGCACCTGTTAAATAACTAATGGTATAAAATTCTTCTTTTTTAGTAAGCAAATGTAAAGCTAGAGCCTTTAACATCCTCCCTCTCTCATGAAAAGTCATTTTTCTTAAAGCTGGCCCTCCAACTTTTCTGCCGTAGGTTAGCATTTCACCAAAATCTAATCCTTTTGAGGTTGCTTCAGCTATTGCTTCACCAGTTATGGCGTTATGTAATGTTTTCCCTTCTCCTTCTCCTTCTATCCATTGCCCAAGAGCATAGTTTTTTAATTTCATTGGTTTAGATTTATTTACTATTAAAAGTAAAGGAATTTAGGACAAAAAAAAAGCGAGGAATTTTCCTCGCCTTAATTGTAACTGAATGTAACTAGACTATAGTGTTCTAAGTACTGGTTTTAAAGAATAATCTCCATTGCCTTGCTCAACGATAGATTCATGAGCATCAAAATCAATAAGAATAACATTATTGAAATTTGGCAGCAAAAATTTATTTAAGTTTAACTTTAACCCAGATTGCATTGCGCTAGGCGTAGCAAGTGGATACAAAGTACTATCAACCATAATTGTGTTATTTGGACCAAGTATAAATCTAATTTGTTCAATATCACCTGTAGGTACACTATCAACTACTACTGTAGTATCAATACCATTTTGTAGTTTAAGTAAATCGTAAACTCCTTGATTGGTTTGAACATTTATCCAACCACCGTTTTTCATTTTAATAGTTACCTGTTGTAAATCAACATTCACTTGATTATAATCTCCTGGAGCATCTGTCATTTTAACTTCCATTGCTGTCATTGTTGACCCTCCGTCTTCTTTTTTACAAGAGAAAAGCAATCCTAAAACTGCCATTCCTATTATTATTTTCGTTTTCATATTTTAAAATTTATTAGATAATATTACAAAAAATGCACCTCAGATTACTTTTTACTATTAATCAGTAGGTTAATATTTGAGAAAACCAACCGGTTGTGGAAATCTAACACAAAATGATGCTTGCTTGCCCATTATTCATAATAAATCGGTATGTAAACTACTCATTAATAGTTTTTTTTACTTTGGAATGATTTTTTAACTGTATATGTAAAAAAACAATCATGAAAAAAGTAAAAGAAAATTTAGAGCATATTATTGAAATTTGTGAAGATGGAAGTAAAGGATATGAAACTGCGGCAAACAACGTAGATAATATTGAGTTAAAAACAATTTTTAATCGATTATCACAACAAAGAAAATTATTTGTTGAGGAACTAAAAAATGAAGCGAGAATTCAAGGAATGGACTTATCTGATTCAGGATCTGTAAAAGGATTTTTCCACAGAACCTGGTTATCAACTAAGGCAACATTTAGTTTTAATAATGAAGAATCAGTAATTGAATCAAGTTTAACTGGAGAAGAAAAAGCAGTTGAGGTGTACGAAGAAAACTTGACGTATGAGATTCCTCAAAATATTAGAACGATGTTGGAAGAGCAGATGCAGATGATAAAAGGATCAATACATCAACTCAATCAATTTAAGTCTGAATTTGCTTAAAACAAAAAAGGGACTCAAACGAGTCCCTTTTTTTAGTTTTGATAGAAAAGTTTAATAAACTCTTCTTGACTAATTTCTTTTTGATCGAGCTTAACATTACTCTTTAAGTAAGAAAAAACTTTGTTTTTGTATAAATGATCAAAAATGTTCTTTAACTCTTGTTGATTTTGTAATACACTATTTACATTTTCTTCTAATACACTGTCATCTGGTGCTGGCATTCCATATTGAGCATATTGATTAATAAGTAAACCTCTTGTGTATTCTTTTACCTCATCAATTTCAACTTTAATTTCATTCTCTTGAATGATTTTGTTTTCAATTAACTGCCATTTTAATTGATCAGCATAACCATCATATTCTTTTTCCAATTGCTCTTCAGTAATTGGTTTATCATTGGTTTGCATAATCCAACGCTTTAAGAATTCATCAGGTAAGTTTAAATCAAGCTTTTTTAATAATACATCCGAAGCTGTTTTTTGGAAAAGTCTTTCGCTATCGTTTACATAAGCTTTAGCCATGTCTTCAGTAACCTTTGCTCTAAACTCTTTTTCGTTTTTAACAGTATCTTTCCCTACCACTTTATCAAAAAGTTCTTGATCTAATGGAGCTTTCTCCATACGCTTAATTTCCTCTACTTGAAATTGGAAATCACTAGTTACAGTATCTACCTCATCTTTTTTGATGTGTAGCATAGCAGCCATATCAGCATCTCCTTTACTAACTTTTCTAGGATCAACAGTAATTATATCATCCTTTTTAAGGCCAACTAAAAGCTTTTTCGTTTTTTTATCTTCCACAAATGGAACAGAAATAGTTGATTTTGCTTGAATACCATCCTCAACAATTTCGCCATTTTCATTTAGCTCGCTAAAGCTACCGTAAATCATATCTTCCTCTTCTGATTGATCAACAGGAACCATTGTTCCATATCTTCTGGTAAAATCTTCTATTTGCTTATCAACAGCTTCCTCATCAATCTTAATGGTGTAGTAATCTACTTTGTCTTTTTTAGAAACTTTAAGATCAAATTCAGGAGCTAAACCAATTTCATAACCAAACTCAAAATCACTTTTTTCATCCCAAGATCCCACTTTTGTGTGCTCATCTGATGGTAACGGATTTCCTAAAACGGATACACTATTTTCAGTTAAATGACTCTGCAAAGCATCATTAATCATTTTATTTAACTCATCAGCAAGAATAGACTGTCCGTACTTCTTTTTAATCATGCCTACAGGAGCTTTTCCTGGTCTAAAACCTGGTATAGCCATCGTTCTTCTATACTCATTAAGCTTTTTATCATAATTCTCCTTGTAATCTTCAGGAGTAAGTTTGATTTTGATGATTGCGTTAAGATCGTCTATTTTTTCTTGTGTAACGTTCATGCTATTGTTATTTATTAATCAAATACTAAAATACAAAAAAGGCATAAGCTTTTAACTTACGCCTTTGGTGCGGGTGAAGGGACTCGAACCCCCATGCCGTGAAGCACTAGATCCTAAGTCTAGCGTGTCTACCAATTTCACCACACCCGCTCAAATATCACAATTAAGGATTGCAAAGATAGGAGTATTTTTTATTTCCGCAACCAGTAGCTAAAACTTTTTATTAATAAAACAAACCCTTTAGTTCATGAATTTATAAACAAATTGTATATTCGCCACTTAATTGAATTATCAAATCAACAATTCTGTTATATGGCTTTAATTGGAGAAATTAGAAAAAGATCATATCTATTATTAATAGTTATTGCAGTGGCAATGCTTGCATTTATAATGGGCGATTTATTTAAAAATGGTGGAGCTGGTGCTAACCAAGATACCGCGATAACTAATTTATACGGAGAAGGAATAACCCAAACCGAATACGATCAAATGATCAATAGAGAGGTTCAAAAGCAGTTGAGGTTTGTTGCTGAAGAAGAAAGACAACGTGCAGAGAGCGGCATTAGAAGTAACTTAGAGGAATCATTTTTAAATGAATATTTACAAAATGAGTTGTTCCGCTATCAATATAGCAAGTTAGGCTTAAGTGTTACTAAAAATGAATTTAATGATATTATACAAGGAAGTAACATAACTCCGGCTGTTGAAAATATTTACAGACAAAACCCACAATTCCAGGTGTTTTTAAATCAATTTGGCCGTGTAGATAAAGATTCAATAGCTAAGTACATGCCAATGTTTGCTCAAAATCCACAGTTCGTTGGTTATATGGATCTTTTAGGTGAGAGCATAGAAAAAGATCGTTACATCCAAAAGTACATGAACCTTATTGAAAAAGGATTGTATGTTACAAAGCAGGAAGCAAAAAGAAATTATTTAGCTAATAACTCAACAGTAAGTTTTGATTACGTATACCAATCATTCTCAAACATTCCAGATACAGCAGTAACTGTTACTGATAGTGATATTCAATCATACTACAACGAGCACAAAACAGAAAAAAAGTATGAGCAAAACGATGCTATTAAATTTCAATTTGTAGAATTCCCAATACTTCCATCTCCTACTGATAAGCAAGACACAAGAGAGTACTTAGCAAGTAAAAAAGAGATGTTTAAAGATGCTGAGAGCGACTCTAACTTTGTTATACTAAACAGTGATTCTAAAGATTTAAATTTTACAAATAAAAAAATCACTGATTTCCCAGAAGGATTAGATAGCACACTAAATGTTGTTGATACAAATACAGTGATTGGCCCTTATGAAGAAGATGGTTTTTACAAGCTTGCTAAAGTAAGAGATGTTAGTACAATAAAAGAGGCTAAGGTTCGCCATATACTAATTGGTTTTGATAACCCACAAAGAGGAACTGTTAGGTATGGTAATGACATTAACAAATTAAAGAAAGTAGCTGATAGTGTTATTGCAGTTATCCGTACTAAAAATAACTTTGATGAAATGGTGAAAGAAATGTCTACCGATATTGCTTCTGTTCCAAATGGTGGTGTTTACGATTGGTTTGGAGAAGATGCACAATTTGTTCAACCATTTAAAGATGCAGCATTTAATAACCCAGTGAACTCTGTGAGAGCTGTTGAAACAGTTTTTGGTATCCATATTATAGAAGTAATGGGTAGAAGAGATACTAAAGCGTTAAGCATTGCTGTTGTAGATGCTGAAATTAAGCCATCAGGAAGTACTATTGAAGCAGCAATTAATAAAGCGGTTGATTTTAGAAATGCGTTTAACACAAACAATGTGTCTGATACAGCTTTTATTAATACTGCAAGAAGAAATGGATTATTTGTTGGTCCAGCTCAAACGTTAGGATTAAACCAAGAGTATTTAAACGGGTTTGATAACGTAAGTTCATTCCTAGAGTGGGGATTCAATGCAGATACTGATAAAGGAGATATCTCTGAAGCTTTAGTTTTTGATAAAAAAGTTGTTATTAGCCACCTTAAAGGAAAAACTGAAAAGGGTATTCCTGCCTTAGCTGATGTAAAAGATATTATGAAGTATGAGGTAATTAAGGAGAAAAAAGCAGAAATGTATACTGAAAAAATGAAAGGTTCAAACTTAAATGAAATTGCAGCCAATGTTGGGTTATCAGTTAAAACAGCATCAAACATTAGCGGAAATGCTTCAAGCGTTGCAGGTGCAGGAAACGAGCCAAAAATGATAGGCGCAGCTTTTGCAACTCCTCAAGGACAAGTAAGTAAACCAATTAAAGGTAAAAATGGAGTGTTTGTTGTTTCTACAACTAATAAAAATGAAGCAACTGCACCAGAGGGTTATACATTCGATTCTGAGCAAAACATTTCTAACTCACAATTAAGAAGACAAGCACAATCAGGTGTTTATCAAGCTTTATATGAACTATCTGACTTAGAAGATAAAAGAAACAGATTTAGATATATCGGTAGATAAACCGAAGTCCAAACAAAAATTTATTAAAACGTCCTGCTCATTGAGCAGGACGTTTTTTTTTATAGCGGTTTTGATAAATAGGATATTGGAGCTTGATACCCGTTCTGATCAACTCTTCTCAACTCGTTAAGGTAACCTGAACCTAAGCTATCATAATTCGTTGATAGCTCCGCATGCTCAATGGCTTTATCTATGTTACCTAACCTTTCAAAATGAACGGCTAAATTAACGTGTAGTTTAGCAATATCTTTGTTTTTAAAATTTGTTGTTAAGCCATCTTGCCAAATAGCTTTAGCTGTTTCCCAATCATCAAGTTTAATAAAGTCTTTCGCTTGATGCAATTCTGGACATGTTTTTGATTTAACATAAATACTTCTTGATACCATTACTGCTAATGGAGAAACACGCTCTGCATAAAGCTGTCCTAGTTCTCTACCCATATTAGCATATCCTTGATCCTTTTTTGCCTTTAATTTTTCTTTAGCATTAGCCATATCTACCCCTTCAACTTCAAAAGGGTAATTATGATTTAATATAAATTCATCGATAACTTCTCCAGTTTTTCCATTATAAAGCCTCCATCCGCTAACCGTTCTTAATATATTAGTTCCTCTAACAATGTTAATGTAATATTCATTTCCATCAGGATCTAATTGCATTTTACTATCGTTCACATAACTTATTTCTTCGGTAACATCAAATACTTCTAAAGAAGCAACAAGGCTAGATGTATCATAGTCAAAAAACTCTACTAGATCACCATAAGCAAAAGGTTGAGGAAACGTTTGTGACTGCTCTACTTCTACTTCTTTAATAGGAGTTTTAATATCAAAATACTTTCGCTGACGTAAACCACTAGTAAACCCACTTAAAAGTTCTGGAACACCTTTTTGATTTTTCGCTAAACCTTGTCCGTCCGTTAACACATCCAAAAGATTTCTGTCTTTTGGAATCGTACGATTAATAACTCTAATATTTTTAAATTCAACGGGGAAAGCAACATCAGCTTGTGTATTTTCTGCATTAAAAGTAACTGTTTTAGTAGGCATACAACTCGTAAAAAGAAAGCCTATAATTAAGGGTATATAAAACTTTGTTTTCATGACTATGTGTTTTAAGGTTTAGTAGTGATAAAGAAAAATTCATGCCAAAAATAACTTTAATGGATTATATGCAAGTTGTTTTTAAATTCATTTCAATAACTATATTTGTAAAAACGAAGTCTACATGGCATTGAATAAGAAAAATATGGCAAAATCAACGGATTCTGGAATATCAGGAAAATTAAACCAATTGGTAGAGGGTACAGAAGTTAAAGGAGATATAGTTTCTGATAGTAATTTTAGAGTTGATGGTAAGTTAATTGGCTCTATGAATATAAAAGGAAAGTTGGTTTTGGGCTCAACAGGTTATATTGAAGGAAATGTTTCATGCAAAGATGCAGAGGTAGAGGGTGTATTTAAAGGAGAAATTAAAGTAGAATCGTTTTTATCGTTAAAATCTACGGCTAAAATTTTAGGAGAAATAGAAACGCAACGAATAGCGGTTGAACCTGGAGCAGAATTTACAGGGAACTGTAAGATGACTAACACTCCACCTGCTCAATAAAGGTGAGGAATCCTATCAGAGAATTTTCGAGTAAACTTTTTAAAGGTTTAGGAAAAAAACTTAAAGCAGTATTATTTGTTTTAATAGCAATTGCTGCCGGTCATATTTGTGATGACTATTTTAAAGCTACATTCCCCGTTTTTAAGATATGTTTTGGATTAATCGGTTTAATGATTTATATATCTGTTAATAATACACCAGCCGATGAAGAAAAATGATATAAATAACTCAACAAAAAACTATTTAGTTTTTTCGGGTTTTGCTATTCAAATGGGGATACTTATTTATTTAGGAGCCTTTTTTGGAAAAAAACTTGATGTAAGTTATGAAACACCTAAACCTTATTTTACTATTTCATTGGTTTTTATTGCTTTCATTATCTCCATGTTTGTGTTATTAAGAATGCTAAAAAACCTAAATAAAAAGTAGGTGGTTTTACAAAAAAAAGATGTACTATTCCTAGCTATTACATTAACTACAATTGTAATAGCATTTTTTATTCACTTAACTATACTTAATGGGTTTAGCAAGCCTTCAATTTATGTTTTATTAAGTTTATCTTATGTGGTAAATTATGGCGTTTATATTTTAAGTTTAGCTGGATATTTTATTTTCACTAAAAAATTAAAAAATTGGTTAGGGTATTATTTTATGTCCATAATGACAGTCAAGTTTATCCTTTTATTAGCCTTGTTTATGCCTGATATTAAGGAGGATGGCATTATAACAAAAAAAGAGTTTTTTATGCTATTTATTCCTTATGCTATTTGTCTCATTTTTACAGCAAAACACTTAATAAATAAATTGCGTTAAGGAAAGGTGTACTATTTAATATTAAATCCCTATTTTTGCACCATATTTTACAATAACCGATTGGCATGGTATTAAAAAAATTGTCTCTATTTGTTCTTCTAATTGTAGCAAATTTATCTTTTGCAAGTGAACCCACAAACGCTCATTCTGAGGAGCATCATGGGGAAGAAAAATCATGGAGTGAGAAAACACAAGAAGAAAAAAAATCATACATCGATCAAGTAAAGGAGCACCATTTAAAGGACTCTTATAACTTCGAGATTACTCACGGTGTAGGTTTTTCATTACCAGTAATTATTTGGGATGGTGAATTAAAGATTTTCTCTTCAAGTAAAGTTATGCATGGGCATTCACATGCTGGATATACTGTAGATCATCATGGGAACTTAGTTTCTACTGAGGGTAAAACAAAAGCTAAAATGACTAATCTTTTTTCTGGAGAAGAAGATTTATTTTTTGATTTTTCAATCACTAAAAATGTTTTTGTAGTTCTAGTAATGTCTTTGTTTTTAGTATTGTTGTTTGGTGCAATGGCAAAAAAATACCGCAAATCACAAAATCCATCAGGTTCTGCTAAATTTTTAGAGCCAATTGTTGTTTACATTAGAGACGAAATTGCACGTCCAAACATTGGAGAGCATAAGTATAAAAGATACATGAGTTTTCTATTAACCGTATTCTTTTTTGTGTGGTTTTTAAACTTAGCGGGAATGACTCCGTTAGGTATTGGTGTAACTAATAACATAGCAGTTACTTTTTCTTTAGCATTAGTTGTATTTTTAATCACAACGTTTACTGCAAATAAAAATTATTGGTCGCACATATTTTGGATGCCTGGTGTTCCTATGCCGATGAGAATTATGTTAGCTCCAATTGAATTATTAGGAATGTTTGTAAAACCATTTTCATTAATGATTCGACTTTATGCAAACATGACAGCAGGTCACGTAGTAGTAATGAGTTTAATTGGATTAATCTTTTTATTCCAAAACTGGTTTGCTGCTGGAGCATTTTCATCATTAACCTTAGTTTTATCGATATTAGAATTATTAGTTGCTGCACTACAAGCTTATATTTTTACAATGCTAGCAGCGTTGTATTTTGGAGCTGCTGTAGAGGAGCATCATTAAAATGAATTATTAACCCAAAAAACAAAAACAAGATGGAAGAAATGGTACAATACATTCCAAACATCGTAGGAGCAGGATTAATCGTTTTAGGAGCTGGTTTAGGTATCGGTAAAATCGGTGGTTCAGCTATGGACGCAATGGCTAGACAACCAGAAGCTTCTGGAAAAATCCAAACGGCTATGATTATTGCTGCGGCACTAATTGAAGGTTTAGGTTTCGCTGCATTATTTGCTGCTTAATCAAACAAATCAAAAACATGAATATAGCTGCAACGGTTGGTTGCAGCTAGTTCATAAAAAGGGTTTAAAAAATTATAAATTATGGAGAAGTTATTAAATGATTTTTCAATTGGATTGTTTTTATGGCAAACAATCATTTTTGTAGCATTAATCTTTTTATTAAGAAAATTCGCTTGGAAACCAATTTTAAAAGCGGTTAATGATAGAGAAGAAAATATTGCTAATGCACTTAATAGTGCTGAGGAGGCTAAAAAGGAAATGGAAAACCTTAAGTCGAGCAATGAAAAACTATTGATTGAGGCAAGAGAAGAAAGAGATGCTATGCTTAAAGAAGCAAGAGAGATTAAAGCTCAAATTATTGATGAAGCTAAAGGTCAAGCAAAAGTTGAGGCTGATAAGATGGTAGCAGCGGCAAAAGAAGTTATCAAAAATGAGAAAAAAGCGGCTTTAAACGAACTTAAAAACCAAGTAGCTTCATTATCAATTGATATTGCAGAGAAAGTTGTAAAGCAAAAACTTTCTACTGATGATAAACAAAAAGAGTTGGTTAACGGATTGGTTGAGGAAGTAAGCCTAAACTAAATCATTCAACAAGCAATTATGAAGAATATTAAAGCTTCAACACGATATGCAAAAGCACTGCTTGATTTATCCATTGAGAAAAATCAATTAGAAAAAGTATATCAAGATATTATTACATTAAAGGAGACTTGCAAAGGGAGTAGAGAGCTAGTTAATTTGCTAAATAGTCCTGTCGTTAAAGAGGATCAAAAAAAACAAGCACTAACAGCAGTATTTGGTTCTTCTTTCGATGAACTATCTATTAACTACATTAATTTATTAGTTAGTAAAAATAGAGAGGCACTTTTACCAACAATAGCAGAGCAGTTTATTAAAGCCTACGAAAATCATAAAAACATTTTAACTGTTGAGGTAACTTCAGCAATTAAATTAGATGAGGCTCAAAAAAATAAAGTGTTGTCTTTAGTAAAACACGATGGTGAAATTAATTTAATAGAAAAAACGGATCCATCATTAATTGGAGGTTTTATTGTTCGTATGGGCGATAAGCAAATTGATGCAAGCATAGCAAAGAAGTTTACAGACTTAAGAAAAGAAATTATATTAAACTAACTGATCATTAAATAAACACAAATGGCAGAAGTAAAACCAGCAGAAGTATCTGCAATTTTAAAAGAACAGCTTTCAGGATTTAAAACGGAAGCACAATTAGAAGAAGTAGGAACAGTTCTTCAAGTGGGAGATGGTATTGCACGTATCTACGGCTTATCAACTGTACAATCGGGTGAGCTTATCGAATTTGATAACGGTTTACAGGCAATTGTACTAAACCTTGAAGAAGATAATGTTGGGGCGGTAATTTTAGGACGTTCTAACGATATTAAAGAAGGTGATACTGTAAAAAGAACAGGTAAAATTGCTTCTATCCAAGCTGGTGAAGGAATTGTAGGTAGAGTTGTAAATACATTAGGTCAGCCAATTGATGGTAAAGGAGCAATCGAAGGAGAGCTTTTTGAAATGCCTATCGAGCGTAAAGCACCAGGTGTAATTTACCGTCAGCCAGTTAATGAGCCATTACAAACTGGTATCAAAGCAATTGATGCGATGATTCCAATTGGTAGAGGACAAAGGGAGCTTATTATTGGTGACCGTCAAACAGGTAAAACAACTGTAGCAATTGATACTATTATCAATCAAAAGGAGTTTTATGATGCTGGAGAGCCTGTTTACTGTGTTTATGTAGCAATTGGTCAAAAAGGATCTACTGTAGCTGGAATTGTTAAAAAATTAGAAGACGCTGGGGCAATGGCTTATACAACTGTTGTAGCGGCAAATGCTTCTGACCCTGCACCAATGCAGTTTTATGCTCCATTTACAGGAGCTGCGGTAGCAGAATATTTTAGAGATACTGGTAGACCAGCATTAATTGTTTATGATGATTTATCAAAGCAAGCGGTAGCTTACCGTGAGGTATCACTTTTATTAAAAAGACCTCCAGGACGTGAGGCTTACCCAGGAGATGTATTCTACTTGCACTCAAGATTATTAGAAAGATCAGCGAAATTAATCGCTATTGACGATATCGCTGCAGATATGAATGATTTACCACCTTCATTAAAAGGTAAGGTAAAAGGAGGAGGTTCTATTACTGCTCTTCCAATTATCGAAACACAAGCAGGTGATGTATCAGCTTATATTCCTACAAACGTAATTTCGATTACTGATGGTCAAATTTTCTTAGAGTCTGATTTATTTAACTCAGGTGTTCGTCCAGCAATTAACGTAGGTATTTCGGTATCACGTGTGGGAGGTTCTGCTCAAATTAAGTCAATGAAGAAAGTAGCAGGTACATTAAAATTAGACCAAGCACAATATAGAGAGCTAGAAGCATTCTCTAAGTTTGGATCAGATCTTGATGCAGCAACTAAATCAGTACTTGATAAAGGAGCTAGAAACGTGGAGCTTTTAAAGCAAAACGAAGGATCTCCACTTCCAGTTGAAGAGCAAATTGCAGTTCTTTATGTTGGAACAAAAGGATTAATTGGTCAAGTTCCTTTAAATAAAGTAAAAGCTTTCGAAGAAGAGTATATTGCATATTTAAATAGAAAGCATAGAGATGTTTTAGATACGTTAAAAGCAGGTAAATTAACTGATGAAGTAACTGACACGTTAAGAGCTGCTTGTAAGGAACTAGTATCTAAGTATTAATATAAGTTAATTAAGAATTGGCCTATGGCTAACTTAAAAGAAATAAAAAACAGAATTACCTCTATTAATTCCACTGTTCAGATCACTTCAGCAATGAAAATGGTATCTGCAGCGAAATTAAAGAGAGCGCAAGATGCAATTACTCAAATGAGACCTTATGCTGAAAAGCTACAGGAGTTATTAGGTAATTTAAGCTCTAGCCTAGATAGTTCTGAAGGAGTTTATTCTCAAGAAAGAGAAGTTAAAAACGTACTACTTATTGGAGTTTCCTCTAATAAAGGTTTGTGTGGTGGTTTTAATAATAACATTATTAAGCGCGTAAAAACCTTAAAAGAAGAATACAGCCAAGCAAATGTTGATTTATTATCAATTGGTAAAAAATTGCAAGAGTTTAGCAACAAAACATTTGTTCCGGATAATAATAGTGCAATACCAAATGATCTTGAGAAGATATTTGATGATTTGAATTTTTCAAATGTATCGGAAGTTGCTGAAATGGCAATGAAATGGTTTGCTAATGGTGTATATGATAAAGTAGTTATTGTTTATAATCAATTTAAAAATGCAGCTACACAAATTGTTCAAGCAGAGCAGTTTTTACCTATTCTACCACCAGAACAAACAGCTGAGAACACTAGTAGCGTTGAGTATATTTTCGAGCCTTCTAAAAAGGAAATAATAGAAGATATTATACCTAAATCGCTTAAAATACAATTGTACAAAGCAGTGTTAGATTCTTATGCTGCTGAACATGGTGCACGTATGACAGCTATGCATAAAGCAACAGATAATGCAAACGATTTATTATTTGATCTTAAGCTAACATATAACAAAGCAAGACAAGCGGCAATTACTAATGAAATATTAGAAATTGTTGGTGGTGCAGCTGCACTTGAAGCATAAAAAAAATCTTATTGTATAAATTAAAACGCCTCAATAGCATTGAGGCGTTTTTTATTGGAATATAATTTCTACGCGAGTACCATTAACACTATCGTCTTCATTTATTTGATACGGTCCAGTAATGGTAATTTCTTTACCAGTTATTTTTTCTAAGAGTACAATACGGCTGTTGGTAATTAAAACTCCTTTTGAGTTATGGCTAGTAAGCTCATTCTTTTTACTTGCTTTACTAATATCTATACCAATACCATTGTCTTGAATAGTAAATTTTAATCCATTAACGTTTAGCCTTTCAATAATAATTTCTATTAATCCTTCTGATTTGGTGGGTAAAATACCATGCCATATACTATTTTCTACAAACGGTTGTAGAAACATTGCAGGTACTCTTGTATCCTCAAGATTTATTTTATTACCAATTTTAATAGCATAGTTAAACTGGTCTTTAAAACGCATTTTTTCTAGCGATAAATAAAGCTCAAGCCTTTCTAATTCTTCTTTTAATGAAATAAGACTGTCCTCTTGTGAGGAACTATCAAGATTTTTTCTGATTAGCTTAGCAAAGCTAGATAGGTATTTATTTGCCGATAATTTATCCTCTTTATTTATATAAAATTGGATAGAGTTTAAAGCATTAAAAATAAAATGCCTGTTCATACTAGCATTAAGCGATTGTTGTTCGAGTTTTATAAGTTTGTTTTGGTACTCGAGTAAATCACGTTGTCTTTTTTCTCTTTGTCTGGTTTTTTGTCTATTAAAAAAGTAATAAACAATCAGGAAAAGTATAACAAGAAATCCAATTCTAAACCACCAAGTGAGCCAAAAGGGAGGGTTTATAGTAAATGAATATGAAGCAATATTGCTCCACTTAATACCATTGGTTGTGCTTTTAACCTTAAAAGTATACTCTCCATGGGGTAAGTTAGAGTATCTAACAAAATCTGTTTCATCTGGTGGAGACCAATACTCATCGTTACCTTCGAGAAAGTAAGAATAACTTACCTGGTTATTATTGCTAAAAAAAGGAGTAATGTAATGAAAAGTAAGATTGTTTTTATTGTATCTAAAAGCAGATAGATTCGAATCTAACAGATTTGTTTTATCATAAAATAAGTTAACACCAGTAAGTTTTATTTTTGGAGTTATTTGGTTTATTTGTTTCTCTTTAGAGGGATCAAAAATATTTACACCTTCGCTAGTTCCTATCCATACCTTACCACGTTTGTCTTCAAAAATGGCATTAAGGTTAGTTTCCATACCAATAAGCCCTTCATTAACGGTGTAATGGGTATATAATGAATCGTTATATGCTTTTTTATAGATTCCTGCACTTGTAGTACCA
>Ga0208830_1000212_pt1 | contig 32463 bp, 29 predicted proteins | sample DeeseametaMP2634_FD_184169 | JGI IMG/M metagenome (GOLD analysis project Ga0208830, IMG submission 184169) | Marine microbial communities from the Deep Atlantic Ocean - MP2634 (SPAdes) | ecosystem: Environmental > Aquatic > Marine > Oceanic | place: Northeast of Antigua and Barbuda, North... | reverse complement strand
TTGGGCGCCAGACCGAGCAATGACCGGACGGCAGCGGATGTCTGGGAACGCGCGCGAAGCTCCAGCATCTGACCAAACAGCGTAAGGGAAATGATCACCACTGCGGCTTCGAAATAAACCGCCACACGCCCCATGGACATGAATGTTTCCGGAAATATACCGGGAGCTACGGTTGCCAGCGTGCTGTAGACGAAGGCGGCACCGGTACCCAAGCCGATCAGCGTCCACATGTTGGGACTGCGGTTGACCACTGATTGCCAACCCCGTACGAAGAACGGCTGTCCGGCCCACAGCACCACGGGAAGCGACAGTACAAGCTCTATCCACGTTTGCGTCGCCATCTCGAACCAGCCAAGCTGTGGCCCAAACATGGCAAGCACCGTGACAATGACGGTAAAAGGCAATGTCCACCAGAATCGCCTGGAAAAATCGTCCAGCTCGGGATTGTCATCTTCCAGACTGGGCATCAGGGGTTCAAGTGCCATGCCGCATTTAGGGCAGGTTCCGGGGTTGTCCTGACGTATTTCCGGATGCATCGGGCACGTATAAATTGTGCCTTTGACCGCTTCCGAGGGAGGTGGCGAGGTTGGTGAAAGAAACTTCTCAGGGTCATGCTGGAATCTATTCATGCATTTGGTGCTGCAGAAGTAGTAAGTTTTACCCGCATGCTCAACATGCTGGGCAGAGTCTGCCGTTACACCCATGCCGCAGACCGGGTCTGTAAGCCCTGAGCCCGTGTGGGAGGGTGTATGGTGATGACAATGAGACTCAGAATTATCGTGAACCATGGATAAGCACCTTTTCAAATAAGCAGGCAGTTTGCGCCGCGTTTTTTGCGGCTTCTTAAAGGAGGAGATTACATGAATCATGATGCCATAAACTTATTAGTTAAAGATGACCAGGCTGCTCCCGCAAGCATTACATTTTAGTCATGTTATGCGAACAACGCTTTTCTCACCGATATAACCTAGCTTCCGGCCACCAACATTACATATTTGTCATTTTCTGGTCATGTTGTGGGCAGATTTCAGACTATAAAATTGATATTGACGACAATGAAATGGACTGGCTTTCTTGGCCTGAACTGTAGAGCGGAATGGAACGATGAAGATTCTCATCGTAGAAGATGAAGTGAAAACTGGGGATTATATCCGGCTGGGCCTCATGGAATCCGGCTTTGTGGTAGATCTCGCCCGGACCGGGCTCGATGGTCACCACCTGGCGCTTACCGGCTCGTATGACTTGATTGTCCTTGATGTAATGCTGCCTGATGTGGATGGCTGGCGAATTATGCAGTCATTGAGAGAGGCCAGATCCACCACGCCTGTGTTATTTCTCACCGCAAGGGACAGTGTAGAAGACCGGGTCAAGGGTCTGGAATTGGGAGCGGACGACTATCTGGTCAAGCCTTTTGCTTTTTCGGAGCTGCTGGCACGAGTACGTACATTGTTACGGCGCGGTGCTGCGCCGGTTTTTCAGGATCAACTCCAGGTGGCTGACCTGATGCTGGATATACCTCGCCGTCGCGCACAGCGACATGGCGTGAGGATCAACTTGACCAACAAGGAGTTCACCCTACTTGAACTCCTTGTGCGGCGCCAAGGGGAAGTGTTACCACGCTCATTGATCGCTTCCCAGGTGTGGGACATGAATTTTGACAGTGACACCAATGTCATCGATGTTGCTATCCGGCGGCTGCGCGCGAAGATCGATGATGATTTTGAACCAAAGCTGATTCATACCGTACGCGGGATGGGTTATATGCTTGACGTGACACAGCCAGGCTAGCCCATGAAAAGACGCCCGCTATCTCTGGTCGTTAGACTCACCGTCTCCATTGGCGCTGTGATAACCGCTGTTCTCCTCACCTTTGGCTGGATGATGGAGCGCTCTATCAATAATCATTTCGTCCAGCAGGATGTGGATGAGCTCAATTCAGTAGTTCAGGCGTTGCAATACCTCCTCGCGACCGTACCGGCCGATATACCCGCCGACGAGCTGCATCAGCGTCTCGCTAGCGTGGTAACAGGCCATCGTAACGCCCAATACCGAATCAGTACCGATAGCGGGTCATTGATCTACTCAACACCGGGTTTCAATCTGGACACGTTCGCCCGCACTGCCCGACCTGTAGAAGAAATCACTATCGATACGGTTGAGAGCTGGAATGATCATCAAGAAGCCTTTCGTGGTGCGGTCTTGTGGATTGAATCAGACAGGCTTGAAGGCAAAGCCAGGTTCAGACTCGCGGTCGCCACAGGAATCGACTTTCATCTGCATTACCTGGACGGCTTTCGGAACCACCTTCGGATTGTCACCCTTGCCGCGTGCTTGATAGTTCTTCTGGCAACCTGGTTCGCGGTTTACCAGGGACACGCTCCTATTCGACGTATCAGCCGAGAGATGAGACGCATCAGGTCTGATCAGATGGATTTTCGCCTTGAACCGCGATCCGTCCCCGCCGAGTTGGTAGAGCTGACGATTTCCTTCAATGAAATGATTGGCAGGCTTGAAGATGTATTCCGACGCCTATCGGATTTTTCCGGTGACATCGCGCACGAACTGCGCACACCCATTACCAATTTGAGAACCCATACTGAGGTGGCGCTAACCCAGGCGCGCAGCGTGGAGCAGTACCGGGAAGTGCTGTATTCAAATCTCGAAGAATATGATCGTATGGCCAAGATGGTCGGTGACATGCTTTTTCTGGCTCAGGCTGATAATCAGCTGCTGAAACCGGAACTGGTCGATATCGATCTTCAGTCAGAGCTGAGAAACCTGTTCGATTATTTCAGCGCCTGGGCAGAAGAGCGGGAGGTGCTGTTAGAAAATACCGGAGAGCAAGTTCATGTCCATGGCGACCGACTAATGATCCGTCGCGCCTTGAGTAACTTGCTGTCCAATGCAGTCCGGCATACGCCAGAGGGGCAGAGCGTAACCACAACCCTTCAAGTGAACTCCGGTAACGTAAGAATCCGCATACAGAACCCAGGGCCACCTATACCTGAAGAGCATTTGAATCATATTTTTGAACGATTCTACAGGCTCGACGCATCCCGCCAACGTAGCAGCGAAGGTGCCGGGCTGGGCTTGGCCATCACGAAATCGATTATCGAAGCCCACGGCGGGAAGATCAGAGCGTTCTCCACAACGGAGGCAACCACGTTTGAGGTTCAATTACCTCTAAAAATGGAGTAGATGCCTGGGCTCGAAGTCATCGTCAATTTTAGCGCGCAGGCGACGGATGGCTACGTCGATCACATTGGTGTCGGAATCAAAATTCATGTCCCATATCTGCGAGGCGATCAGCGAACGTGGCAACACCTCACCCTGACGGCGCACCAGCAGCTCCAGCAGGCAGAATTCCTTGTGGCTGAGATTGATTTTTCGGCCGGCGCGCGTGACCCGGTGCCTCGGCAGATCCAGGGTGAGATCCGCTATTCTGAGCTGGTCCGACAGGGGCGGTGCCGAGCCTCGGCGCAACAGGGTGCGCACTCGTGCCAGCAACTCGGCAAAGGCGAAGGGCTTTACCAGATAATCATCGGCGCCCAGCTCCAATCCTTTGACACGATCATCCACGCTGTCACGAGCGGTAAGAAACAACACCGGCGTCTGGCGTCCTGCCTCGCGCAGCGACTGCACAATGCGCCAGCCATCCACGTCGGGCAGCATGACATCCAGCACAATCAGGTCGAAAGACTCGGTCATCGCCAGATGGTGGCCATCGAGACCGTTGCGAGCCAGGGACACTTGAAAACCGGCTTCGCTCAACCCCTGCCGCAAATAGTCGCCAGTCTTGATTTCATCCTCGACCAACAGTAGTCGCATAAATACCTCGCTTATCACGTTTTATATCAGTCTAGCGGGTCATTCCCCACAGTAAGATCATACCAAGATGACATTTTTGCAATCTACGGGTCATCTGGCTGACAGGGGAGATTAGTTAATATCGGAACCGTTTTTAACACAACCTAGGAGTCACATTATGAAACGCCAATCACTCAGCTATTTCGTCGCCCTGCCGGCATTATTGCTTGCCCTGTCAGCCCAGGCCCACGATCCCAAGGAGCACATGAAGGAGGCGCAGGCGCCGGACTGTGCGGCCATGAAAGACATGGATCATTCCAAAATGGACATGAAGGACCCGGTTATGCAGGCTATGATGAAAAAATGCATGAAGGCCATGCACAAGGATGAAGAAGGATCGCATGAAGCTCATGGGGACAAGGGCCATACCGATCACGGTAACCATGACGAAAAATCCGATGAAAAAAAGCCGGCCAAACACCAGCACAAAAAATAACGGGTAGCCATTCCTGAGGAGATAACATGACGTCCTTTAAGTTTTTATCCTGCTTTAAATGCCTCGCCGTTGCGGCAGGCGTGGCGGCGGTGACCGGTGTGGGGTTCCTCTATTCGGGTCTCTATCCGATGGGAGCCGATGACCATCACAACGACTTGACTTATTGGGCGCTGGAAACCCTGCGCGAGCGATCCATCGCCCGCGCATCAAACGACATCGAGGTGCCGACCGACCTGAATTCGTCCGAGCGCTTGCTGGCAGGCGGCGCCGACTACAACGACATGTGCACCGGCTGCCATCTCAAACCGGGCAAGACCGAAAGTGATTTTACCCTGGGGCTGTATCCCGCGCCGCCCAATCTAACACTGACGGGTGATAGGCATGGGCATGAGCATGCCGGTGACACTGATAATGATGACGAGGCCATTAAGCGACAATTCTGGATTATTAAACATGGCATCAAGGCTTCCGGGATGCCGGCCTGGGGGCCGGGTCATGACGATCAGCGTATCTGGAACATGGTGGCGTTCCTGCAGCGCCTACCCGAGTTGTCGCCGCAGCAATACCAGATCCTGACCGCGCGCGACGCCGATGACGCCGGGCACCATTAGCGGCAAATATTCAATTGTCTTCGGAGGCAACTATGTATCGATTTAAATTAACGGGCTTGGTGTTGGGGCTGTTGACGCTGCCCTTGATCGCGGCCTGTAATGATGGGCCTAAAAACCCAAAAACATCTGACCCATCCGCTGGTGCAGTTGAAACGCTTACCGTCTACAAAAGCCCTACCTGTGGCTGCTGTAAAAAATGGATAGATCACCTTGAAGCCGAGGGCTTTGAGGCCAGTGTCGAACACCCGGCTAATCTGGACGCCATCAAGGATCGCTATCGAATCGCAAACAACCTGCGTTCCTGCCACACAGCGGTGTCGTCACAAGGCTATGCCTTTGAGGGGCATATCCCGGCCCGCTATATTCATCAGTTTCTGGCTAATCCGCCAGCCGACGGGATTGGGCTGACAGTGCCCGCCATGCCCGTTGGCAGTCCGGGTATGGAGGTGGGTGACAAGTTCATGCCATACCGGGTTCTGCTGATGAAAAAAGACGGCAGCACTGAAGTGTTTGCCAGTGTCGAGAGCGCGGCTCAACAGGTTCAGCCACTCCAACAACCGGAAGCGCAGCCATGAAAATATTCGTCACCATGCTTTTTATCCTGCCGCTCGGTATAGGCAGTGTCATAGCCTTTGCGCAATCCCTTCCCGAGACCCTGACGCTGGACGAGGCGATAACCCTCGCCATAGATACCGATCCCTGGCTCACCGGTAGCCAGTACACTCAGCAGGCCCTTACCGACGAAGCGACCGCCGCGACGACTTTGCCGGATCCCCGAATGAGCCTGATGGCCGGCAGTTTCCCTGTTGATTCTTTTGACATCAATCAGGAAGGCATGACTCAGTTGTCGGTGGGGATCAGCCAAATGTTTCCCCGGGGTGACAGTCTGTCGCTCACCCGCCGACAAAAGCAGCAGCTAGCCGAGCAGCATCCCTTACTAAGGCTGGATCGTCGGGCCAAGGTAGGCGCTACGGTCAGCCAGTTGTGGCTGGAAGCCTTCAAGGCGCAGGAGAGTATCCGGCTGATCGAACAGGATCGCGCACTGTTTGAGCAGTTGGTGGATGCCGCCAAAGCGGGTTACTCCTCGGCGCTGGGCAGGGCACGTCAGCAGGACGTAATTCGCGCGCAGTTGGAGCTGACTCGTCTCGAAGACAGACTGACGATGCTCAGGCAGCAACAGCAAGCCGCACAGAAGCGCCTGTCCGAATGGATCGGCGCGCCTGCCACTGTCCCTCTGGCTCCGGTACTACCGACACAGTCTCTTTCCAGGCCGTTGTCGGCACCGACCATTAAGCAGGCCAGCGAGCATACGCGCTACGAATGGATCCGCCATCATCCCGCGCTACGGGCACTGGATCAGCGTATCGATGCCACGCAAACCGGTGTTGATCTGGCCAAGCAGAAATACAAGCCCGAATGGGGCCTGACCGCCCAATACGGCTATCGCGACAACGATCCCATGGGGCGCGACCGGGCGGATCTGCTCTCCATAGGCGTGAACTTCGACCTGCCCATTTTCACCGGTAACCGGCAGGACAAGGAAGTCAGCGCCGCCGTCAATCGAACCGAGGCCATCAAAACCGAAAAGCACTTGCTTGGTCGTCGGCTGATGGCGGAACTGGAAACCGCGAGCGTGCAACTGGCGCGTCTCGATGAACGCCAGGCGTTATACGCCGATCAGCTGCTGCCGCAAATGGCTGAGCAGGCAGAAGCTTCGCTGACCGCCTACAACAACGACGACGGCGACTTTGCCGAAGCCGTGCGTGCCCGCATTGCCGAATTGAATGCCAAGGTCGACGCGCTCGCCATTGCCGTGGATCGGCAGAAGACCATCGCCCAAATCAATTACCTGCTCGCCGAGGCGTCGTTCGACGATGCACGGACGGCGAAACCGTTTTAAAGGGGTTCAACATGAATACATTCACCAAAACCTTGCTGGGCACGGCCGTCGGCGCGCTGCTCGGCGCATCCGGCGTCTGGCTGCTCGGCAACCCCGATGAGAGGGATATGACAGCAACCGGCGGAGAACGCAAGCCACTTTACTGGGTGGCGCCCATGGATCCCAACTACAAGCGCGATAAGCCTGGCAAATCGCCCATGGGCATGGATCTGATCCCTGTGTACGAGAAATCCGCCGGAGAGGATGAAGCCGGCACCGTCAAGATATCGCCCGAGGTCGTCAACAATCTCGGCGTGCGCACCGCCACGGTTGAGGTAGGGTCTCTGGATCTGGATGTCAAAACCGTCGGTTACGTGCAATACGATGAGAACCGGCTGGTGCATATCAGCCCGCGCGTGGAAGGCTGGATCGAGAAGCTCCATGTCAAGGCCGCCGGGGATCCGGTCAGACAGGGCGACCCCCTGTACACCCTCTATTCACCCACCCTGGTCAACGCCCAGGAGGAATTGTTGTTGGCGTTGAAACGCGACAATCCGGTGTTGATCGGCGCTGCCGTGGAACGCTTGTTGGCGCTGCAAGTACCTCAGGCAGATATCGACCGGCTGCGTAAAACCCGCAAGGTCAGCCAGACCATCACCGTTGCCGCGCCGCAGTCCGGGGTACTGGACAATCTCGCGGTGCGTGAGGGCATGTTCGTCAAGCCTGGCTTGAGTCTGATGATCATCGGCCAACTGGAGCATATCTGGGTGATCGGTGAGGTGTTCGAACGACAGGCAAGCCTGGTCAAGACCGGCGACCAGGTGCGGATGCGGCTCGATTACCTGCCCGGTCGGGATTGGTTGGGCCAGGTGGACTATGTCTATCCGTCTTTGAATGCCAAGACACGTACCGCGCAAATCCGGGTGCATTTCAACAACCCGGACGACTTCCTCAAGCCGGGCATGTTCGCGCAGATGGTCATTGAGACCCAGGCGGGGGCTGAAGCACTGTTAATCCCGCGAGAAGCGCTGATCCGTACCGGCAGCCAGGCGCGCGTGGTGTTGGCGCTGGGTGATGGCAAATTCAAATCGGTGGCCGTTGAGGTCGGGCGTGTGGGCGAACGGCAGGTGGAAATTCAGTCGGGACTCAAAGAAGGGGAGCGCATTGTGACCTCTGCTCAGTTCCTGATCGACTCGGAATCCAGCAAGACGTCGGACTTCAAGCGCATGGCCAAGCGCGATCAGCAAGGCGAATCAATGGATGTAAAGGCAGACGCTGATTCCCGCTCAGTCTGGGTGGCTGCACGTATCGACAGCCTGATGCCGGATCACCGCATGGTGACCCTGGAGCACGAGGCCATCCCGGACTGGCAATGGCCCACCATGACCATGGATTTCACCGTCGCTGAGGCTGTGGACATGGATGCGCTCAAACAGGGAATGCGCCTGCATGTGCAGATCACCAATAACAACAGTGGTGGATACCAGATTACCCAAGTGCATATTCCCAATGAGCAAGGCAATGATGCCATGCCTGCGGGAATGGATCACGGTCAGCACGAGGGTATGGATCACGGTGATATGTCGATGCCGGAGCACAGCGAACACCAGGGCATGAACCACGGCGGTCACGATCAAAAGGAGCACAATCATGATTGAATCGATAATCCGTTGGTCCGTCGGTAACCGTTTCTTCGTGCTGCTGGCTACTTTGATGCTGGTGGGGATAGGTCTCTATTCGCTGAAAAACACCCCGGTGGACGCCATTCCCGATCTGTCCGATGTACAGGTCATTATTAAGACCAGTTTTCCTGGGCAGGCGCCGCAGGTGGTGGAGGACCAGGTCACGTATCCACTGACTACTGCCATGTTGTCGGTACCTGGTGCGGTTACCGTGCGCGGTTATTCCTTTTTTGGCGATTCCTTTGTGTATGTCATTTTCGACGAGGATACCGATGCCTACTGGGCACGTTCCCGGGTGCTGGAGTACCTGTCTCAGGTCGCGCCCACATTACCGCCTAGCGCCCGGCCGCAACTGGGGCCGGACGCTACCGGAGTTGGCTGGGCCTATCTCTACGCCCTGGTGGACCGTACCGGCAAGCATGATCTTAGTCAGTTGCGCAGCCTGCAGGACTGGTTCCTGAAATACGAGCTGCAAACCGTGCCGGGTGTTTCCGAAGTCTCGGCGCTCGGCGGCATGGTTAAGCAGTACCAAGTGAAAGTGAACCCGGAGAAACTGCGTGCTTTCAGTATTCCCCTGTCCCTTATTCAGATGGCGATCCAGCGCGGCAACCAGGAAGTGGGCGCCTCGGTGGTGGAAATGGCCGAAGCCGAGTACATGGTGCGCGCCAGCGGCTACATCCAGGGTATCGATGATCTGGCCAACATTCCGTTAGGGTTGGATGTTAACGGTACGCCGCTGTTGCTCAAGGATGTGGCGGATATCGAGTTGGGGCCGCAAATGCGCCGTGGCATCGCCGAGTTGAACGGCGAAGGTGAAGTGGTGGGCGGTATTGTGGTGATGCGTTTCGGTGAGAACGCCCAGAAAACCATTGATGGGGTCAAGGCCAAGCTGGAAAAACTCAAGGCGGGTTTGCCCGATGGCGTGGAGATCGTAACCGTTTATGATCGTTCAGGGCTGATATCTCGCGCCATTGACAGTTTGTGGAAAAGTCTGGCCGAAGAACTCGCCATTGTGGCGTTGATCTGTGTCATTTTCCTATTTCATGTCAGGTCCTCACTGGTGGCGGTCTTCAGTCTGCCGCTAGGTATACTCACGGCTTTTACCGTGATGTATTGGCAAGGTCTCAATGCCAATATCATGTCATTAGGCGGTATTGCGATTGCGATAGGCGCCATGATTGATGGCGCGATTGTCATGATCGAAAACATGCATAAGCATATGGAACGTACGCCCTTGACGCCAGAGAACCGTTGGAAAATCGTGGCGGCGTCAGCCAGTGAAGTCGGTCCGGCGCTGTTTTTCAGTTTGCTTATTATCACTGTGAGCTTTGTACCTGTGTTTACCCTGGAAGCCCAAGAGGGCCGGATGTTCAGCCCGTTGGCCTTTACCAAAACCTATGCCATGGCAGCCAGTGCGGCGCTTGCTATCACAGTGGTGCCGGTTTTGATGGGATATTTCATCAGAGGCAAGGTGGTAGCGGAAAACAAGAATCCCGTTAATCGATTACTGATTGCCGGGTACATGCCCCTGCTGAAAACCGTATTGCGTTTTCCGAAAATTACACTTGCCATGGCGGTTGTGATTTTCCTCGTTGGGATCTGGCCGGTTAACAAGATTGGTAGTGAATTCATCCCCGATCTGGATGAAGGTGATCTGATGTATATGCCGACCACTTATCCGGGGATCTCGATAGGCAAAGCCAGGGAATTGTTGCAGCAGACCGACAAGCTGATCGCGACAGTGCCTGAGGTAAAAACCGTGTTTGGTAAAATCGGCCGTGCCGAGACAGCCACGGATCCCGCTCCGCTGACCATGATCGAGACCTTTATTCAGCTCAAGCCTAAAGAGGAATGGCGCGAGGGCATGACCACGGAGAAGCTCAAGAAGGAGCTGGATGCGCTAGTGAAATTCCCCGGTCTAACCAACGCTTGGGTGATGCCGATCAAGACTCGCATCGACATGCTGGCCACCGGTATCAAGACGCCGGTAGGCATCAAGGTGGCGGGCGAGGATCTGCGAGAAATTCAGAAGATTGGGCAGCGACTAGAGCAGATCCTCAAGGATGTACCCGGCACAGCCTCGGTGTATTCCGAAAGGGTGGCCGGTGGGCGTTACATCAAGGTGGATATTCAGCGTGCACAGGCGGCGCGCTATGGCCTCAATATTGCTGATGTGCAGCAGGTAATAGCCACGGCCATTGGGGGAATGAATGTGGCGCAGACCATTGAGGGGCTGGAGCGTTATCCGATCAATCTGCGCTACCCGCAGGACTATCGAGACTCGCCAGAACAGCTGGCGCTGCTGCCCATCGTTACGCCCAGCGGCCAACGCATTGCGCTCGCCGATGTGGCCAATGTCTATGTGGAGGACGGCCCGCCAGCGATCAAGAGCGAGAACGCCAGGCTGAATGGCTGGACCTTTGTAGATATCGATGGGGTGGACGTGGGCAGCTATGTACAAGCGGCCATGGCAACGGTCGAGCAGCAATTGGATTTACCGGCCGGTTACTCGGTGGCCTGGTCCGGTCAGTACGAATACATGCTGCGCGCCAAAGAGAAACTGACCTATGTGGTTCCTTTGACGCTTGCCATCATTATCATTCTGTTATACATGAATTTTCGTAACTTCACTGAAATAGCCATTATTCTGGGAACACTACCACTGGCGGTAATTGGTTCAATCTGGCTGATGTACCTGCTTGGCTATAATTTTTCTGTCGCGGTTGCGGTTGGTTTTATTGCACTGGCGGGGGTTACGGTGGAAATAGGTATCATCATGTTAACTTATCTTAACCAAGCATATCACCAATTGTTAGATACCTGTCGTGAGCGTGGAGTGCAACCATTAAAAGAAGATTTGCTCGAAGCTGTGACACAGGGCGCGGGACTTCGTGTAAGACCCGTAATGATGACTACGGTCTCCACTATCGCTGGATTGTTGCCCATTATGTTCAGTTCCGGAACAGGTGCGGAAGTTGTTAGCCGGATTGCGGCGCCTATGGTGGGCGGAATGGTGAGTGCTGTGATTTTAACGTTGTTGGTATTACCCGTCGTGTATTACCTATGGCGCACCCGCTCGCTGAAAGCATAAGAGCCTGTAAACCAAATTGTGTAACTGCCCACGACTGAGCAACCTTTTTAAAAGGATGCCATCGTGGGTATGCAATTGGACCAAGAAAAAACTCAAAGCCATGGCCGCCGAGTTGGCCAAAGACATTAAGTCTGAAAAAGATCTCGGAGCTCTTACTCAACAGTTGATCAAACTGACTGTTGAAACCGCCCTCAATGCCGAACTGGACGAGCACCTCGGATACGAGAAACATGCTCCTGAAGGCCGTGGCACTGGCAATAGCCGTAACGGCTATTCAGCCAAGCGCCTGAAAGGGCAGCACGGCGAAGTATCGATACAGGCTCCCCGAGACCGGAACGGTTCCTTCGAACCTCAATTCGTCCGTAAAGGCCAGTCCCGTCTGACCCAGATGGATGACCAAATCCTCGCACTTTACGCCAAGGGCCTGAGCACCCGGGATATCGTGGATGCCTTCAAGGAAATGTATGACGCGGATATATTGGCCACGCTCGTCTCTAAGGTGACAGAGCGAGTTATCGAGCAGGTTCACGAGTGGCAGAACCGCCCGCTGGATCCGATCTATCCTATCGTCTATCTGGACTGCATTGTTCTGAAAATTCGACAGGATAAACGCGTCATCAACAAATCCCTGTACCTGGCTCTGGCTATCAACATGGAAGGCCAGAAGGAGCTTCTTGGCCTTTGGCTGGCTGAAACGGAAGGCGCGAAGTTCTGGCTATCGGTACTGACGGAACTGAAAAACCCTGGTCTGGAGGACATCCTTACCGCCTGTGTGGACGGCCTGAAAGGGTTCCCGGATGCGATTGCTGCAGAGTATCCGCAGACCAAGATACAACTGTGTATCGTGCACATGGTTCGCAACTCGCTGCGCTACGTGTCCTGGAAGGACTACAAGGCCGTAACGGCCGATCTGAAGCAGATCTACCAGTCTGCCACCGAACGTGAAGCCCGGCAGGCGCTGGATGCCTTTGGCGAACGCTGGGACAGCCAATACCCGCAGATCTCTCGATCCTGGAACAGCCACTGGGACAATCTGATTACGCTGTTCGAATACCCTCCGGCGATTCGCAAGGTGATCTACACCACTAATGCCATCGAGTCGCTGAACAGTGTGATTCGTAAAGCGACCAAGCGCAGAAAGTTATTCCCCAGCGATGACTCGGCACTGAAAGTGGCTTTCCTGGCGATCCAGCAGGCTTCGAAGAAATGGACCATGCCGATCCGTGATTGGAGGCCGGCATTGAATCGCATTATTATCGAATTTGGTGACCGCCTGAACGGTCACCTGTAATAGGGTGGGCAGTTACACAGATTTATTTACAGGCTCGACTCAGAAGCATCGTGATAATCGGGTACTTTCACCCCAGGAAAATTCTTGAGGTGAAAGTAACCGATCCCTTCTATATCAGAATTGCTCCTCTGCTTTGATGCTGCTCACGACTTTGAAAGCCAGCTTGTTACCGGCCTGCTGCTTTTTCAGGACTTTGCCATTTGTATGGCGATCAACCCGATAGGACAGAACCTTTCCAAGGCTAAGGCTGGTTTCGATCTTCCTGTTGCCAGCCAGATCCTGCAGTGAATCCCTGAGGTCATTTGCGATATGCAAATGTTCGGGCGGCGGAGCAGCTAAATGCCTGAGAAGATCTTTGGCCGTAAACCATTCCCCCTTGGTAAGCACCTGCAGTAATGACAACATTTCGCCAAGCGTTTGCAGCTCTGGATCTGAGCTGACTAACTGCTTGAAGGCCTTGGCAGGATCAACATACTCCGATTCGCCCATTATCTTGGCAATCCAGGCGACGGTTTGCCTTACCAGATAATCCCAATCACTGAATGATGCGGTGCTCTCATTAGGGACGGCTCCACCGGTTTTGCAGTCATCACTTTCCAGGTACGCCCGGATCAGTGTTAAACCTGCAATAACTAGGTTTTGCCGGTTATTCTGGACAAAGGTTTTAGGGCAGCGGTCAAACCTCCTGGTAGCCGGGTTTTCAATGCCTGCATCAATCCTGCAGGTTAAAACCCTTCTTGGCATGTCTCCGGTGAAGGTTAAGTTGTTGCCCGTAAAGATCAGCAGAAACCTGTTAGGCAGCTGAATTTCCTTGCTGGTACCCAGAAGCCTGTCTGTATAGGTGCTTGAAGTCAGTAGGCCTGCCAGTGTTGTGCTGTTGAAGTCGCCGATGACGTTGTCCCAGATAACGGCATCTGTCCCGCTGCTCATGATGGCTTGTAACCGTTTTCTGATTTCCTCATCAGCGTTTTTGCTGTTCACATGAGGATACACAGTGGGGAAGGTGCCTGTTGCCAGCGTTCCGATGCATTCAGCGAGCAGTGTTTTACCACTGCCTTGCACTGGTGCATCGATTCCACCCGCAGGTGCCGTCGGCAGAATGGGGCGCACAATTGCCGTCAGTAACAGTGCCAGTAGTGCGCTCCTATCCAAGGGGCTGGCCATTGAGAAGTCTTTGAATGGACTCATCAGAAACCTGAGGGCATCGTGGACTTGATCAGGCGTTACCTCAAAGGGTAATGCGTCACACACATCAGCCATAGCTAAAAACAGTTTTGTTTCGGTGTCGTAGCCTGGTTGATAGATATACCGTCCTTGTCTGGTGATTACCGGAGCGGTGATCACCGCATTCAGGTCTTCAAGATCGTGAATCTCGATATTCTCAAGAATTTGCTTCAGAGCACGGCTCGGAGGGTCGATACATTCATCAACGATCATTCCATCCTTGTATCTGGTTGAGATGAACTGCATCTCTTGTCCAAGAATGTAATCTAATCCGGCTGCCGATAACGGCAATAAGGTGTTATCTCTGATGATGGTCAGTGACCTGCCACGACGGTATATGTCGCCCCTTTGCCTGATTATGGCTAATATTTTGTTGGTGGTTTCATAGGTTTTTCCTTTAATATGCTTAACGTGTTTTGCAGGTTGCTTTGTACAGCTGTGATCTGCTATCAGACTGGTATCCTCATCGGCCATATGGGGATTACCAGCAACTTCCTTCTCGTTTTTACCTTCCATGGCAACAACACTTAATAATGATTGGTTAGCCATTATTAGTGTCTCCCTTGTATGAAGGCCATTCTTCCGGCGAATTCATCCAATTCTGCACTTCTGATAAGCGCCAGCGTGTGCATCTGCTGGAGATCTTCTTGGGTGTTGGAAATTGCCCGTCCTTAACACTTTGCCAGATGGTTGATACACCACGGCCAGTCATGTGTGCTACATCTTTGACGCTGATGAAGCGATCTTCTGAAATCATAAGATTTCCTCATAAAAGTTGGTGAAGGTTTCTTTTCAGGGTCACCTTTCACGAGTTTCATATTGGGATTTCTCTCTTGGTTTTCTTCATATCGCATTGCTGCGTTTCAATGGGGTGTTGCGGTAATTCGTCTGTATTCGTCTTGGTTAATCTAATGTCATCTTATGCTGAGGCTTGGGATCAAATGTTTTGAGAAAGCCCCGCATTGCGGGGCTGTAATAACAACCAGAATTAAGTTGGGTGTTATTACTTGAAGTGGTTGACCATTGTTTCGATCTCCATTTGATAAAAGGTTATTTTTTGAAAGCGAGAACGGCCAGGTTCTCCTTACTATTACATTGCTGCTTGCTTCCAACTTTCGGCTTCATGCACGAACGCAGTGCCACCTGCGCTTTTCATCGTGCTCTCTAACGGGCTTCGGTTATATCGCCGGTTAAATTTCGCGCCTACTCATCGAATCTCCCACTCTCAGCGTTATTGATTTCGGTGCCACCCGAACTCACTCCGAGAGCTTCCCAAGTTAGCTAGCTGTGTCGAACATACACGCCGCTGCACTCCAATTTGTGACCATACTCATCCACATACGTGGCTTTCAGGGGACCGAGGTTCCAAAGCATCTCCCTTACCGATCACAAAGTTTCATCGTGCATAACCAGTCACTTAAGACACGGCTTGTATGAACTTACCCAGAAGCATCGTCTACCGATGCTATTACATGCTTAAGCTGTACATCGATCTGCCAAGGTTGCCCCTCGCAGTACCAGTTCTTCCAGTTTTCACCTCAGAACCCTGACGCCTCACGACGCCCTCAGAAGCCCACATGCCAGGATTGAGTAATACCCTTTCGAGCACCCCTCAATGCGGATTTTCACCGCTTCACAAGTAGCAGGGTTGGTCGTGTCACCACGAGTCCCGTTTCCTTGTCGCCCAACCTGCATTCGTCATTGCGATTAGGTCGAAAAGTGCATTGCAGCACTTAGCGCCCGTCGTAGCGCAGCGAGCGGAATTACCCGCACTGCGCTTCAGCAGCAGCTGATACAAGTTTGGCGAACTTGTATCTCATCGGGTTGGCGCCCGACTTTCATAACTATTCGGTCTGGCTCCCGATTTTTTGCTTTGTGCTTTCAAACGTTCATTTTTTATCAAGCGCTCTCACGCAATCTGATGATTGCTTTCTTCGGCTTAGAGGCCGCTTCGATAATAGATAGGGAGGGGGTGACAAAATGTTTGTCACTCCCTCCTGGGGTTTCTCAAAAGTAGATAGGGAGAGGGTGACAAAAATCTTTGTGGCAGGAACCTCTTTTGACTCATGTAACTTTTGTGTATGCCTTTTATAGGGCATACACTACAGTTACAAACCACGAGAGATGATTTATGCCGCTTACAATACCTACGGCCTATGTCCATCGTACTGATGCTATGCGCCAGATTCTGAAGTTGTTACAGCACAATGAGCGCTATGTTGATGGCTGCTTTGATTTGCGCTTCGCCCCTGTTGAGGCAGCAAAACATGAGGCTTACGGAGCATTTATTGAAGAAATGACGCGCTATCGTCGCAAGAAAAACGGCATCGCAAATGTTCGTGCGGTTTATCTTCTGGACAATCTGAGAGTGTTTTATTGGTTGTTTGTGAGCGAAGGCGATGGCTTGGTTGCCGAGATTGAGTCACTGAAGAATACAACGAATAAAAAGGATCGGGTTCAGTTCGCAGGTTATGAAGCGTTGCGGTTGCCGAGGCAGGGAGAAGAAGGATCACCCTGGACTTGGCAGTTCAGAGCGGATCGGTATAACCGTTTGGAAGAGGAGATTACTGAAGCTGTTCGGCTAAAAGATTTCGAGACCATCAGACAGTGGTCTTACAGCTTAAAGCGTGCTCCAAGTTTCGCAGGGGTGCGTAAGCAGGCATACAAGTTGGCCAAAAAGGCTGAAGCTGAATGGCAGAGGTCAGCCAGTGGAGCGTTCCCATCAGGCTCATTCGCCATGGGCTGGCAGGGCCGTTTCAAAGAGGCTAAGCAGGTTCCACTATACAAATCGCAGATCCGAAAGCACCTTGATGCTACCAGTGTTGGTGTGAATGCAGATGGGTAACTGTATGGTTCCGGGAGCGTTCGGTCTGAAGTAATGTCCATTTGAGTCAGATTTCACCAGGAAGAGCCATTCCTTGGTAGCGGCGTTTCCAACGGAAACGCAATGGAAACTCGCGGAAAGCTCTGGTGCCATTCGGAGCCTCGGACGTCGGTTATTTCCATTGAGGTTTCCATGTTTTTCCCATGGAAAGCCCAGGCTTTATGCGGCTTCCAGCGCTCTTTCATCTTTGACTTTCCAGGCTTTACATTCGTGAAAACCTTGGTGGAAAGCGCGCACTTGGCTCCTAAGCGTGAGGAGTGTCGTTACCGGCTTGAAATGTTTTAGGGCTGATGTTCAGTCTTTATGATGCGTATTCACAAATTCAGCCCAATCTTGCATGAGATCTGCGCGCTTCGCGAGCAGGTCTCCTCGTCTGTATGCCGCTTCTACCTTGTTGTCGATGGTGTGGGCCAGCGCCATCTCTGCAACATCTCTTGGGTAATTTGATACTTCGCCTGCCCAATCCCTGAACGTTGACCTGAAACCGTGTGGTACATAGTCGCCAAGCTCACTTCCTTTGTGGTATCCCAGTTTCCTCATGAAGGTTATGAGGGACATGTTGGATAGCGGTGAGTTCTCTTTTGCTCCAGGGAAGAGGTAGTTGCAGCCTGCAAATCGTGGCAGCTCTGCTAATAAATGAATTGCCTGTTTGGATAGCGGGACCCGGTGTTCTTTCTTGGCTTTCATTCTTTCCGCTGGAATAACCCAGATTTTGTCTTCTAGCGATATTTCATCCCAGGTGGCATTTAGCACTTCTGAGGTGCGTGTTGCAGTCAGGATCAGAAAGCGCAGATGTGGAGTCCATGCTGCTCAGCTGTTTCCAGAACGCCGCGATGTCTTTGTAAGGCATGGCAGGGTGGTTTCTTCGCTTTTGGATACTGGTCGGTTTTGGAAGGATCGTATCCAGATGACCTTGCCACCTTGCTGGGTTGATTGGCTCGCGATACTTACGCGCCGCTGCATAGTCGAGAATCTTTGCGATCCGTGTTTGTACGCGTTTTGCAGTCTCATTCTTGTCGTACCAAATGGGCTCCAGCACTTTTAGAACGTCTTCTACGGTAATGAGGGATACGAGTTTGGTGCCAATAACCGGATACGCATAGGTGTTGAGGGTATTTGTCCACTGGCTGATGTGCTTATTGTTGCTCCAGGCGTGCTTATTTGCCTCAATGAAGGCTGATGCACACTCTTTGAAGGTTGGGGTTTGTCTGACGCTCTTGTTCTTGGATTCAATGGGGTCTTGTCCGGCATAAACTTTTTGCCGGCACTCAAGGGCAACTTGGCGTGCGTTTTCAAGTGATACGGTCGGGTAGGGGCCAAGCCCCATTTCCCTGCGTTTGCCATTGATGGTGAAACGGAAGACCCATTTTTTGGCGCCGGTCGCCGACACCACTAGACGTAGGCCGCCGCCATCTTCGTACTTGCCTTCCGTTGCTGTAGCAACTTTTCGATGTGAGAGTTTGTGAATGGCCATAGGTACTCCGCCAAATTAAATGATCCCCCAATCAGTCCCCCTTTTGGTCTGGATTGGGTCAAATCACCATGGACAACTATGGACGTTAAAGCCTTTATTTTCAATGGGTTGTAAGACGGTAGTAGACTACCTGAAACTTTATTTCAACGGACTCCCTCACCGCCACTTATTCCTAAAAAACCGTGTGCTTGCTTAAGTCCACGGTTTTTTTATGTCCAAGGGGTATCGCTGAAGGCGGTGGGAGGAGGGTGAGAAAAACGGCCGGGAGCCGTTTTGACTGTTATCACCGAAGGCGAGCGCCAGGGATGGTGCTCGGTCCACCCTCGTGGGTTCGTACCGAGCGAAGCGACAAGCGTCCGGAGCTTGCGACGGCGCTCATCCCGACCGGGCACCTTAGTGGCCTGGTCGGGAAATCCCTCCACTTTCTCGTATCTGCCACTAACTCTGCAGAAGCCCGGTCTATCCATACTTTCTATGCCTGAACCGTGTCCTCAGAAATTCTTCTTATAGAGACCTGTGTACGGATAATAAACCCGTCTTAAGTGCTGAATGTATAAATCCGGCCAGTGGATTTGGCTCAAAACACCGTTTATTAGACGCAACCTTATTTTCTTCGGGGTTTGTCCCGGCTGAATTTCGGTTATTTGTGGCCATCCAGTCCGGGATTATCCGGATTGTCATTGCTGTTGAAGTTTCTGCAGGTGTATTCTGATGACTCGGGTGTACGCCGCACAAAAATAAAAATCAGCGTCCGGTACCGGTTATGGATCTTGATACGAAATGCATACCTCTGGGTCACATCCAGACCTACTTTAATCTGAAAAAGTCGATTGAAGTCGATGCCGACTGGCTAACGAAGCGGACGGGAATCACTCCGGATAATCCGGATGATCTGATGTCTGCCATCACAGGGCTGGATCCTAAATCTATGCTTCAGAAAGCGGGGATCGATCCCGGTGATGAAGATGGGGTCGGTATGTTTGTGTCTGCCCGTCAGGTTCTGAAGCTGGTAGATCAGGTGGTGAGTGCGCTTGATATGCCCTATGTTGGATTGGCTATCGGAAACCTGATGACAGTGTCGCATCACGGAATGGCTGGCCTGGCAGCGGTGACTCAGCCAACGCTATGGGATTGCGGGCAGGCAGTGGTCCGGTTTTGCCGCGAACTGTTCCCGCCGCTTGAAATGAGTGTAACGCTGGATGGTGATACGGGCTGGTTCTGTATTGACGAAAATATTCCTCTGGCGCCCTATACACACTTCTTCGTTGAGCTGAATCTGGTCAGTTTTTATAATATTTTCCGCGACCTGGTGGCCAATGATCCTCATCTGATGCCCACCAAAATCGAGCTGGCGTACGCAGAGCCCGAGTGGGGACATATCTATCGCCGCTATTTTAAATGCCCGGTCGAGTTTGGTTGTCCGCAATCGAGAATTATCGGTAAATCCATGCTGGCAGAGCATGAACTTCCCCTGGCCAATCGCCTGATGGCCATGACGGCTGAAAAGTCGTTGTTTGAAAATATTCCGACGAAAGCAATGAAATATCTTCCGCTCAGATTGCGGCGGTTGCTGATTCGTTATTACGGCGCATTTCCTTCTCTCGAAGGTGCTGCCAGCGAGCTGGGAATGAGCGGACGTACTATGCGCCGTAAACTGAAAGACGATGGCACGTCATATCAGCAGGAGCTGGATTTTGTGCGCCAGAAGTTCGCGCGGGAGTATTTTGCACGCGGAGGCGATTCCATTACAGAACTTGCTCACCTGTTGGGATTTGCTGATTCGTCGGCCTTTGCGAAAGCTTTTCGTCGTTGGACATCAATGTCCCCGAAAGAGTATATGGCGTCTATTCAGGCCAGAACCTGAGAGCCCCGTTAAAAGAATTTCAGGCCTGGCCACATTCAACCGATCACTGTCCCGGAAGGGCAAGCGCCACGTTAACCTGCAGCGTTATGTTAATTAACAGGTTCGGAATCATCCGTCCGTTAATAAAAATAATGATTAAAGGTTATCACTTATGTCTGACTTCAAACTGAAGGCCAGTGCACTTGCTCTGAGCGCAGCGCTTATGGCTCCTGTGGCAGCACAGGCGGCTGTTGAAGGTCCATCCGGTATGGATTTCTACGATGTCCCATCCATTAACACAACGCAGAACGGCGACCTGATCTGGTACCGCAACGCGACAGTTAATCTGGGTGCGGGTGCTGCACTGGCTAAAGCGTACAACGTTATGTACCGCTCCACTGACTCCCTGGGTGCTCAGAACGCTGTTACCGGTACGGTTCTGCTGCCTAGCACTGACTGGACAGGTGCTGGCGATCGCCCGACTCTGAGCTATGCCGTGGGTACTCATGGTCTGGATCAGAGCTGTGCGCCATCTATGCAGCTGCAGGCGGGTACGGATTATGAAATCCGCAACATCCGCGCGGCACTCGAAAAAGGTTACGCGGTACTGGTCACTGACTATCAGGGTTACACCACGGGTGCGACACCTACCTATCTGGCAGGTGAGTCTCAGGCACACGCTGCACTGGATATTTTCCGCGCTGCGTCTCAGATCCCACACGCTGGCATCGACCTGAATGCGCCTTCTGCTGTCTGGGGCTTCTCTCAGGGCGGTCAGACGGCAGCCTGGGTTGGTCAGATTGCCGACGAGTATGCGCCGCACCTTGATCTGGTTGGTGTCGCTTCTGGTGGTACGCCTGCAGACTTCCCGGTTGTGGCTGATTACCTGAACGGCAGCACGGGTGCTTCCTTCCTGCTGGGCGGTATTATCGGTCTGGCTGAGCAGTATCCTGCAGACATCCCGGTAGATCAGCTGGCCAGCGCCAACGGTAAAGCCGCGATCGCTGACTACAAGACCAAGTGTACTTTTGAGTTCCTGTTCGACTACATGAACGAGTCTCTCAGCTCTTACACTGTGGGTAACAAAGATCTGGATGAGCTGCTGCAGATCCCATCGGTAGGTCAGCGTATCAATGAACAGAATCTGGGCGGTGAAGGTGCAGACGTGCCTGTGCTGCTGTACCACGGTACTGCGGATGAGTTCATTCCGATTGAGCAGAGCGTTGAGCTGAAGAAAGACTACTGCCGTCGTTTCGACAAAGTGACCTACGATGTATACCCAAGTGAGCACATCGTAACTCTGTTCCAGGCGGCGCCAACGGTTCTGACCTGGCTGGATGAGCGTTTTGCTGGACAGAACCCACGTAACAGCTGTTACAGCCTGTCTGCAAACCCTGTGTCTAACGCGAATCCAGGTGGCGGTGACTTTATCGTGACTCTGGATGAGTGGAACCTGGATGCAGAACTGCACCTGGCAACACTGGATCAGACGGTTGAGCTGCCGGAAGATACAACGATTACTGCTGATGCAAACATCACTGATGAGAGCATGGTTGGTGATCTGTACGTTCCTGACTTCTACGCCAAGCTGAAAATTCTGATCAACCTCACTGTCGGTCTGTCAGTTGAGCCAGTAGGTCAGATTGAAGCGACTACTCAGCTGAGCCGTGACGGCATTCTCGCCATCAACGGTTCTACTCAGGCGAACGTACTGATCAACACCGCTGGTTTCAGCTGGCTGCCGATCCCGTTCAACTGTAAAACCATTGAACCTGCAACCTTTGACCTGAACTATCAGGGGCCTATCTCTGATTTCGGTGCCGGTGGCATCGTGTTTGAAGGTGTGACTGAGTTCTCTGAGCTTGAGTGTGGCTGGATGACCGCACTGTTTAACAGCCTTGTGGCTGGCCCTGGTCAGCAGTACAGCTTCCGCGTTGTACCGCCAGCACCAGAGCGCCTGTAAGCAGTCGCTGCCAGTGGCCGGGGGATTCCCCGGCCATTTTTCCGTCACAATCACAACCCAGAGGTGGTCTATGTTTAAGCCTTTAACACTCGGTCTCTCGGTAGCTGTCGTTGCAGCGATCACAGGTGGTTATCTGTTTACGCAATCAGATGATCTGGTGAAGGTTGCAGGGCAGGGTGTCACAGACAACAGCGTGGCAATAGCAACGGAAAGCTACAGCGCAGAACAACTGTCTGTTATGAGTCCTGATACTTTGATTGACATGCAGAAAGATGCGCTCGCTGCAGCCAGGGAAGATTCGTCGCGGGAAACTGATCTCACTTCGGTGAATGGTCGTCCTGAATTTGTTTCTCCGGCAGAGTGGCTGATTCTTAACTCAGTCTCTGCTCAGAATGAAAATCCTGATACTGAATTACTCCGTCTGGTCAATCTGATCCGGTTTAATAAACGCCTGGAGTTGTGGCAGAAAGAAACTGACCCCCAGCAGCGTGAAGCCCTGGCAGACGCAGTTCTCAGTCTGATTCCCGCGCGTGTTGTGAATCAGGATATGTCGAAAGAAAAAGCACAGTCACTCCAGTACCGGGTACTGTCCTCCGTATTAAATGACCCGGCCGAGCTGAGAAAGCGGGCGGGTGAAGAAGCCGCCCGGATTGGCGTTCAGTTCGGTTTTGATCAGGCATCTTCCTGAAGTTCCCTTTTAAGGCGTGGGTCCGGCGGCCCCGCCTCTTTTTTATGCACGTCTGAATAATCCGGTTCTGTCATGCATTCGAACTGCGAATTCTCTATAATCGGCGCAGTTTGATTTTATCTGAGACTTATCATGACTGTCCGTACCCGCGTAGCGCCTTCGCCAACCGGCGATCCTCATGTAGGCACCGCCTATATTGCCTTATTCAATCTGGCTTTTGCCCGCCAGCATGGTGGTCAATTCCTCCTGCGTATTGAAGATACTGACCAGGTACGAAGCACCCCAGAATCAGAACAGGCAATTCTCGATAGCCTGCGTTGGCTGGGTATCGAGTGGGATGAAGGCCCTGATGTCGGTGGTCAGCATGGGCCTTATCGCCAGAGTGAGCGTCGTGCGATCTACGAGGAGCATGTGCAGCAACTTCTGGATAAGGGGTTTGCGTTTAAGTGCTACCGCACAGCAGAAGAACTCGATGCACTGCGCCTGCAGAAACAGGAGAGCGGACATCAGACGGCGCTTAAGGTCTCTGATCTCGAGCTGCCAGCAGATGAGGTTGCCAGCCGCGAAGCTGCTGGTGCTCCTTATGTTGTCCGGATGAAGGTGCCAGAAGAGGGGACCTGTGTTGTCCAGGACATGCTTCGTGGCGATATCGAGCTGGACTGGTCTCAGGTCGATGCGCAGATTCTTCTGAAGTCTGATGGTATGCCAACGTATCATCTGGCGAACGTGGTTGATGATCACCTGATGGAGATTACCCACGTCATCCGCGGTGAAGAGTGGATCAGCTCTGCGCCTAAGCATAAGTTGCTGTATGAATACTTTGGTTGGGAAATGCCGAAGCTCTGTCATATGCCGCTTCTGCGTAATCCTGACAAGAGTAAGCTCAGTAAGCGTAAGAACCCGACCTCGATCATGTTCTATGAGCGCATGGGCTTTATGCCAGAAGCGCTGCTGAACTATCTTGGGCGCATGGGGTGGTCCATGCCGGACGAGCGCGAGAAATTTTCCCGCAACGAGATGTTTGAGCATTTCGATATTCAGCGCGTATCACTTGGTGGCCCGGTGTTTGATGTTGAGAAGCTGCGCTGGCTGAACAGTCTGTGGTTGCGTGAACTTTCGCCGGAAGCGTTTGCTGAGAGGTTTGCGGCCTGGGGACTTCGCCCTGAGCGGACACTGCCCGTGATTCCTCACATTCAGCCCCGTGTAGAGGTTTTCTCTGATGTTGCACCTCTGGCCGGGCATTTTCTCGCTGGGATGACTCCGCTGACAGTGGATGATTTTGCTCATAAGACACTGGATCAGGATAAAACAGTCGAGATCCTGCAGTATGGGCTGTGGCAGCTTGAATCTGTCCGTCACTGGTCAAAAGAAAGTATCGAAGAGGCTCTGTTCGGGCTGGCGCGTCAGATGGATGTGAAAATCCGTGACTTCCTGTCCCCATTCTTCATGGCCATTGCTGGTACCACATCGACGATTTCTGTACTGGATACCATGGCGCTGCTGGGGCCTGATATGAGCCGTTCCCGTGTTCGTCATGCGGTTGAGGTTCTTGGTGCGCCAGGCAAAAAGAAACTGAAGAAAATGGAAAAAGACTATCAGTCCATGGTGGCTGCTATCGCTGCGGCAGTAGCGGATCAGTGATCGGGTGGCAGACGGGTGGGGGATTCCCATCCGTCTGTAAGTTATTGTTTATCTGAATTATTTCCTATCTTGATGTTGACACCCATAGGGTGCGTGAGTAAGATACGCGCACGTTTTGAGACGGGGCCTTAGCTCAGCTGGGAGAGCGCAACACTGGCAGTGTTGAGGTCAGCGGTTCGATCCCGCTAGGCTCCACCAAAACCTTTCTTGCTTGTCCTTGTGTCCCCATCGTCTAGAGGCCTAGGACACCGCCCTTTCACGGCGGTAACAGGGGTTCGAATCCCCTTGGGGATGCCATCTTTATTTTCCTTTCTGTGATCTGCTAAGTCTTCCGGGGTGAGTCCGTCTGTGCGGTTATACCTGTTGGAATGCTATGTGGTGTCTGCGGTATTCACTGTTCTGGAGCCAGAGCACTGCCAATTAAGCACTTCAGCCGTTACAATCTGCGCAGCTGAATTCAGGTGGTTGGTATGGTTCATATTCCTAATGCTGTAAAAGAAAAAGCACGTGCAATACGGCTTGTTGTGTTTGATGTTGATGGTGTGCTGACTGACGGTACGCTGACCTATTCAGCGTCTGGTGAAGAGGTAAAACACTTTAATGTCAAAGATGGTGTGGGCATTAAATTGCTGAACGTGTTTGACATAGACACCGCCATTATTTCTGCAAAAGATTCCGCGCCACTTCAGAAGCGGGCTGCCGATCTGGGTATTTCTCAGTTTTTCCCGGGGACAAAAGATAAATGGGCGGTTCTGTCGGGTCTGATGGATGATCTCCTGATTGATCCTTCTGAGGTTTGTTACGTTGGCGACGATGTTATTGATCTTAAGGTCATGACCCGTGTTGGGCTGAGCGTATCGCCCGCCGATGGTTTCTGGATGGTGCGTGATCGTGCAGACCTGATCACCGAAGCTGCGGGCGGCAAAGGCGTTGCCCGTGAAGTGGCGGATATTATTCTGGGTAGCAGAATGCCACTTGAAGAAGCCTATATAAAAGCAATGCTTCCTGAGTTTGAGGAAAAGAAATCGTGAACATACTGGTGACTGGCGCGGCGGGTTTTATTGGCTCATACACCAGCAAGAAACTTGTAGAAATGGGGCACACCGTTGTCGGAGTTGATAATCTCAACGATTATTATGATCCGGCTCTGAAGCAGGGGCGCCTCGCCTGGCTGGACCCTTTATCAGGATTCACCTTTATCCGGCTTGAGCTGGCTGATCGTGAGGCAGTAGCTGCGCTTTTCCGTGAACACAAATTTGATCGCGTTATCCATCTGGCTGCACAGGCCGGTGTGCGCTATTCCATCACCAATCCGCAAGCCTATGTTGATAGTAACCTGATCGGTTTTGTCAACGTGATGGAAGGGTGTCGTCATGCGCAGGTGGAGCATTTTGTTTATGCGTCATCCAGTTCTGTGTACGGCCTTAACACCCATTTGCCCTACAGTACAGGGGATCGTGTCGATCACCCTGTTTCTTTGTATGCAGCTACGAAAAAATCGAATGAGCTGATGGCGCATACGTATTCTCATTTGTATCGTCTGCCGACGACCGGGCTTCGATTTTTTACGGTGTATGGCCCATGGGGGCGTCCGGACATGGCTTATTTCGGTTTTACGAAATCTATTCTCGCGGGCAAGACCATCGATATTTATAACCATGGCAAGATGCAGCGCGACTTCACGTACATCGACGATATCGTCGAAGGCGTGGTTCGTGTCACGATGAAGGCTCCGGAGCCAGCCCAGAACTGGACGCCGGAGTCTGGCGACAGCAGTCGCAGTTCGGCGCCTTACAAAATCTACAATATCGGCAACCACAACTCGGTTGAACTCGGTACGTTCGTTGAGACTATCGAAAATGCGCTGGGTGTCACTGCGGATAAAAACTACATGGAAATGCAGCCAGGCGATGTTCTTGCAACATACGCGAACGTCGATGACCTCGCTGCGGATGTTGATTTTGCTCCGAATACGCCTCTGGCCGACGGCATTGGAAAATTTATTGCCTGGTACAAAGATTTTTATAAGGTCTGATTTATCTATGTCTGATTACAAAATCGTTATTCCTGCCCGTTATGCGTCGTCGCGCTTACCCGGCAAGCCACTGATTGATCTGGCAGGCAAGCCAATGATCCAGCATGTGTATGAACGCGCGCTGCAGGCAGGTGCCAGTGAGGTCGTTGTTGCCACGGATGATCAGCGGATTGCAGAAGTGGCTGAGCGTTTTGGTGCAGATGTGGTGATGACATCTCCGGATCACGAAAATGGCACAGAGCGGATTGCTGAGGTTGTCCGTGTCCAGGGGTGGTCTGAAGATACCGTCGTTGTAAACCTTCAGGGGGATGAGCCTCTGATCCCCCGGAGCCTGATCGAACTTACCGCGGCAGGGCTGCTGGAAAACCCGGATGCGGGGATGAGTTCTGTCTGCACTCCGGTGACAACGGCGCATGATGCTTTTGATCCGAATGTCGTCAAGGTCGTGCTTAACGAACGCCATTTTGCGATGTATTTCAGCCGGGCACCGATTCCATGGGACAGGGACCTGTACCGCGAAAGCCGGGAAGAGGTTACCGGGCGCATGCCTGTTTATCGTCATATTGGTATGTACGGTTACCGCGTGTCTTTCCTCAATGCCTACGAAAAGATGGCCCCCTGTGCCATTGAACTGACTGAGTCACTTGAGCAGTTACGTGCGCTCTGGTACGGCGTTGGAATTCACATGTCGGTGATTGATCAGGCGCCGGGTCATGGCATTGATACACCTGCCGATGTTGAGCGTGTAACTGCTATTCTTAAAGCAGGTCATCACTGAGGGGAGCTTATGTCTCTCTCACTTATACGCTCAATGACACTGACGCAGCAGCTGGGCTATGCCGGGTTGCTGCCATTCTTTTTTTCACTGATTGCTGAAGTGGCAGGGCTGGAAGGCGCTGCGGACATATTTCGCAGTTACTCGGTCGTGATTCTCGCGTTTATGGCGGGGGCCTGCTGGGGCGTTGGTCAGGTGCGGCCTGAGAGGCGCAGAAGCGTCGAGCTTGCTCTGGCGATTGCGGTCTCGCTGTTGGCAATGCTGATGTATTTCATGCCTTTGCTGATCGCATTGCCGGGACTCCTGGTTGGTTACTGGACACTGGTCTGGCTCGAGCGTGAACCTCTTTACCGACAGGCTTACCGCAGAGATTACCGTCAGCTTCGCTGGGTACTCACTGTTACGGTGAGTGCCTGTCACCTGCTGCTGATCTGGCTGCTCCTCAGATAGTAACTCTGCGGACCTCGCGGGAGGGGCGTGCGGTTCTGAATATTTCAGAGTAGTCGTCGCATAATCGCTGAACAGTTGCCCGGTCGTTCATGCTTCCCAGAGCTGAACCGGGCTCCGCGAGACGCAGATACCCCCAGTCGTGACTCAGCATCACTGTTGAGCTGACCCCGGAGTGAATGAAAAATGACAGTCGTTTTCCCAGTCGCGACTGCAACCGGACGAGTGGATGCCGCACCACGCTGCTGTTTTCGAAGGGCAGGTAAACTCTGAATTCCCGGTGTCGTGCTGAGCGGACGTAGCGGCTGACGGCCTCCAGAACGTCTCGTCTCCACCACAGTGGGTGGTCGAGGCTGTCACAGATGAGGGTTACGCTGCGCGGCCTTCCTGCCAGCATCAGCTCGACCCAACCTGCCATCGCTACCAGTGAATCCAGGCGATAGGCGGTAAAATCTTCTGTCGGCATGAGTACGCTGTTGCCGTATGGGGCTCCCGGAGCCCGATAAATCTCAACGTGGGCAATGCCTGCATCATCGAAAATGCCTGGCTCTGCGCTGAAGCCATTACGCTGATAGAAGGGCAGTGCCTTGACCTGTGCGCTGGCTCTGAGTTCGCGAAGGTGGAGTTCGTGCTGTGCGTAGCGTTCAATTGAGTGGAGGAGCCGTGAACCCCAATGCTCGTGACGGCGGGAGCTCACAACAGCCATTCGGCCGAAGTGGCCATCAGGCATAAGACGCGCACAACCAACCGGGGTGCGCCCGTCATAGGCGAGAAAATGAGTGGCTTTGGCATCGAGGTCATCCCATTCAAGGGCCTCGGGAACCCGCTGTTCGCGGATGAATACTTCTTCGCGGATCTTACGGGAGACGTCCCGTGCCTGTTTCCAGTCAGAAATCCGGATCTCCATATTCTTCCTCCGTGTACAACAGTCCGGCTGCGATCAGTGACAGCAGGAGCTGGCGGCTATCCATGTGTGAGCATAAGTTGATCAGTTCCTGACCGTCATAATGGCGCTGATCACTCAGAAGAGCAACCAGTGGCTGGCTTGCGGGAGTCAGACACGTCATTTCTCCCTGATGCCAGAAGCGGATCGTCTCGCCGTCCTGATGCCAGGCAAAACGCGCGTGCTCATGCCGGCACAGGGTGGCGTCCGGTAACCAGTCGGCGGTTTCTTCCCAGCTTTCCTCCAAGCTTTCTTGGGAGCCAGCCGTGTCCGGGCCATCGTCAGGGTACTTAGGTTCGGTCATAAGTTGACCAATGATTTCTGCCATTACGGCATCTGAGTTCAGCTGTTCTGTCAGCAGAGTGCGCAGGCGATTGATGGCATCTGCAGTGATTTCTGCGCTGGATTTCTGTACCCGGAGATCGGGGTCAGCGTAGCGGATATCGTCATTGAGCTGCGGAAGAATGACATCTGCAGCCCGTTCCAGCAGCTGTGCCGCGGAAGGCGCGCGAAAGCCGACCGAGTAGGTCATGCACTCACCCACTGCACGGCCGTAGTGGGCCAGCTTAGGCGGCAGGTAGAGCATGTCTCCGGGATTCAGTATCCAGCTATCACTCTCTTCGAACTCTTCCAGAATGCGCACTGCGGGTCCTTTCTGAATCGGACTCTGTTCAGAGCACATCTGTCCGATGCGCCACTCTCTCTGACCTTCTGCCTGGAGCAGGAAAACGTCGTACTGATCGTAATGTGGGCCGACACTTCCCCCGTCAACGGCATAGCTGATCATCAGATCATCGATGCGCCAGGATGGAATAAAACGGAAGTACTCAAGCAGATCAGCCGCTTCAGGTATCCACTGGTCGACGCCCTGGACCAACAGAGTCCACTTGTCTTCCGGAAGATCGCGGTAGGTTTCTTCAGTGAACGGACCTTTGTGAACTTCCCATGGGCCGGTTCGACCTTCTTCGACGATAATTCTGGTTTCGATCTCACCTTCCAGGCTCAGGCCCGCCAGTTCGTCTGCGGCGAGAAGGGGCGTGAACCCGGGGATCGCATTGCGGATCAGAACCGGCTTCTTCTGCCAGTAATCCCGCAGGAATTCTTCAATGGTGAGGTGGCCGAGTACATGCATCAGAACAGACTCCGAAGGGTGAATAAGCGGATTGTATGGGCAGATTGAGCAGGGGGGAGTTTATCAGGAGTTGCTGCATGCCATCTCTGGCATGCAGGCTCTTAACGGGGGTGTACCCCCCGTCGATGATGCTTTGGTTCAGACCTTTCTGGCCTGAGCTTCAGCAGTACCTACGTATGAAGCTGGCGTCATTGCATTCAGTTCATCTTTGGCGCTCTGAGGCAGATCGAGAGACGCGATGAATTCAACCATGGCATCTTTGGTGATCGCCTTACCACGGGTAAAAGCTTTCAGCTTCTCGTATGGCTGCTCAATACCGTAGCGGCGCATCACGGTCTGAACTGGCTCTGCCAGTACTTCCCAGGCATTGTTCAGATCTTCTGCCAGGCGCACTTCGTTGACCTGAAGCTTGCTGATGCCTTTAAGGGTGGCCTGGTAGGCGATCAGGCTGTAGCCGATACCAACGCCCATGTTCCGTAGAACTGTCGAGTCAGTCAGGTCACGCTGCCAGCGCGAGATAGGGAGTTTCTGTGCCATGTGTGCCATGACGGCGTTGGCGATGCCCAGGTTGCCTTCGGAGTTCTCGAAGTCAATCGGGTTAACTTTGTGTGGCATGGTCGATGAGCCAACTTCGCCTGCAATGGTCTTCTGCTTGAAGTAGCCATTCGAAATGTACGCCCAGATATCGCGGTCGAAATCGATCAGGATAGTGTTGAAGCGGGCGTAGGCATCAAACAGCTCAGCAATGTAGTCGTGAGGTTCAATCTGCGTGGTGTATGGATTGAACGTCAGGCCAAGCGAGCTGACGAAGATCTCGGCATTTGCTTCCCAGTCGATGTCCGGGTAGGCCGACAGGTGAGCGTTGTAGTTACCTACCGCGCCGTTGATTTTACCCAGCAGCTCTACGGCCTCAACCTGACGGATCTGACGCTCCAGTCGGGCAACAACGTTCGCCATCTCTTTACCGAGCGTGGTCGGAGAGGCTGTCTGGCCATGGGTGCGGGACAGCATAGGCAGGGCGGCGTAATCGTGCGCAAGCTTACGGATCTCGTCAGCAATCTTCTGCATTACCGGCAGGATTGAGTCACGGCCAGCTTTGAGCATCAGGCCATGAGAGAGGTTGTTGATGTCTTCGGAAGTACAGGCGAAGTGAACGAACTCGTTCACTTTCTGCAGTTCCTCATTGCCTGCGAACTTCTCTTTAATCAGGTATTCAACCGCTTTGACATCGTGGTTGGTGGTCGCTTCGATGTCCTTAACGCGCTGGGCATCAGCTTCACTGAAGTTATCGACGATGTCGTTCAGCAGGGCCGTCGTGGCTGCTGAAAAAGCAGGGACTTCAGTCACGGCTTCGTGTTCAGCAAGACGCTGGAGCCAGCGGATTTCGACTTCAACTCGGGCACGGATCAGACCGAATTCAGAGAAGATGGCACGCAGCGGGGCAGTTTTGCTGCCGTAGCGGCCATCGAGAGGGGAGATTGCTGTGAGTGCAGACAGTTCCATGAATATTCTCGACGGGCTTGGTTCAGAAAGGCGCAGAATTCTACCGGAAAATTCGCCCGGACTCAGCACCTAAGGTGAATTTAATGCCGTATAACTGGTCATTAGTTAGGCAATTGCGGCACTTCTGATACAATGCGCGGCAGTTTTTACCCGGAATCTGTATTTGGTACCTGAATGATCGACGAATTATTAGGCTACATTGATCATCCACTCTGGCCCGTGCTGGTCGTGATTGTGTCGACCTTCGCGCTGGAGGATCTGGCAATTATCGGTGCTGCTATGTTGGTTGTGGCCGAGAAAATGGCTCCCGGAACTGCTTTCACGGCTGTCTGTGTGGGAATGTTTATCGGAGATACCGCACTTTACCTGTTGGGGCGTCTTGCGCTCGTCTGGCCCTGGCTGCGCCGCTACAGCCGGCATCCCATGATCCAGAGTCAGGTGGTTCCTCTGCGTCAGTCGCCCTGGCAGCAGCTGATGCTGATACGTTGCATGCCGGGGATCCGGACGTTCGGTTATATGGCGTGTGGTATTGCGCGCGTTCCGCTGATCCCATTCTGTCTGGCAAATCTGGTGTCGATCATTGCCTGGGCGGCGGCGTTGTTTGGTACGACTCTGTTTCTCGGTAAGCAGTTCGGAGAACAGTTGCAGGGGATGATGTGGTATCTGTTGCCGGTGGCTGTTGTGCTTTTCTTCTATTGTCAGAGACGCATCCGTCAGAGTATGGAAACGCCGGCCTGATTGTCCGCCAGGTCAGCTCAGATCAGAGACTGACCATGGCCCCCTTATTCACGCCTTCAAACGCACGCACCCGGACTTTCCGATCTGGGTGACGGGCTTTCACTGCTTTGCACAGATGGTCTGCGATCAGCTCTACGGTGGTGTCGGTCGACATCATGTAGCAATGTTGCTTAGGGAGCGCCAGAAAGAATTCACCCTGCTGCGCCTGATACCGGAACTCGATGGTGTCGGCAGATGAGGCACATACGTCTTCTTCACTGCCGATATAAATGTCCTTCCACAGGCTCGCCCACCAGGCCTCTTCGTTATCGTCTCT
>Ga0208830_1000207_pt1 | contig 32919 bp, 28 predicted proteins | sample DeeseametaMP2634_FD_184169 | JGI IMG/M metagenome (GOLD analysis project Ga0208830, IMG submission 184169) | Marine microbial communities from the Deep Atlantic Ocean - MP2634 (SPAdes) | ecosystem: Environmental > Aquatic > Marine > Oceanic | place: Northeast of Antigua and Barbuda, North... | reverse complement strand
TTTATTCGAATTAACTGTGGGGATTTCAAGCATCAAAAACGTTATCTAGCCTCCTGCAGTAAACCTAAGTCTTTCATTACCCAATTTTGTGTAACGAAAGGTTAGTCTTTGTCGTAGACCAGTTCTCCATATCCAGTAACTCCATTTCAATTCCACAACATTGTCTATTTAAGATAGTATTCTCTTAAAATACTGAAATTCATGATATAGCCACTTGTATGCTCTTTATAAGGTCTTCCTGTTCCTCAATGCCCACTGAAATACGGATCAGATTCTCAGAAATACCTGCTTTTTTCTTATCCTCGGAACTTAATGGTGCGTGTGTCATCGTGTAGGGGTGACAAACTAAACTTTCAACACCACCCAAAGATTCTGCTAATGAAAAATATTCTATACGTTTAAAAAATTTCTTAACTTCCCGAAGTCCACCCTTAATTTCAAAGCTTAGCATTCCACCGAATCCCGATTGCTGTTTCTTTGCTATTGCATGGCTTGGATGACTTGAAAGACCAGGATAGTATACTTTCTCAACTGAAGGATGTTCCGAAAGGACCCGTGCCAGAGCATGAGCTGTCTTTTCATGTGCTTTCATTCTTAGCTTTAATGTACGTAATCCCCTGAGTGTCATATAACTGTCAAATGGAGAGCCAGACAAACCGAGGGTATTTGCCCATTCTTGCATTGTTTGATGTAGAGTTTCACTTTTAGCGACCACAATACCTCCCACAACATCACTATGACCATTGATATATTTTGTTGTTGAATGAATCACAATATCTGCACCTAACTTGAATGGTGTTTGGAAGATAGGAGTTAAAAAAGTATTATCTACTACTAATAATGTGTTGCTTTGTTTCAGTATCTTAGATATATCCTGTATATCAACTACACGCAATAAAGGATTAGATGGGCTTTCTACCCAAACTATTTTGGGTTGATATTGTTTAATTGTTTGTTGAAACAAATTAATATCGCTTTGATCAATAAATTTGACTTGCAATAATCCCCGTTCTGCAAGTTGTGAAAACAGTCTAAAAGTACCTCCATAACAATCATGAGGAACAATCACGTAGTCATTGGGATTAAGCAATGAAGTGACAAGGGTTGTGGCTGCCATACCTGAGCTTGTAACCGTGGCTCCGAACCCGCCCTCGAGTACTGAAACTGCTTCTGCCAAGGCATCTCTGGTAGGATTTGCGGACCTGGTGTAATCATAACGTTGTTCCACTCCAATTTCTTTATAAGCAAAAGTTGATGTTAAGTAAATTGGTGGGATTACTGCCCTGTATTGCTCATCTGATTCCAAAGCAGTTCTGATAGCAATGGTATTCTTACTTATATTTAATTTCACTTTTAACTCCCTAAAAACATAACAAGAAGAGCCAGCTTTTAAAGATCGGTTGTCTTTTTGGCAAGGGTTAAACTCTACTCATGATGTCATTATTAAAAAAAAACCTGTCAGCTTTCGCTAAACAGGTTTTCTAATAGAAGTTCCTTTTAGCTGTATTTATAAAGCACCCGCAAGCTAGATACAAATCGGTGCTAAGAGGATTATAGTTTCATAAAAAGTTATATACAACCTATAAAGTTCATCTTTTCTTTGTTTAAAAAAATAACGGGAGGTTCCAACTTTCTATGCCTAGCTCCACCTAGCACCTATAACTAGAAAAATTATTTTTGCAGTTAAAATTAAGAGGGATCTTTCACTATCCTTAAATAAGGCTTTGGAGCTTCCCATCCTTCTGGAAATCTTTTTTTAGCTTCTTCGTCATTTACAGCAGGAACAATTATGACGTCGTCTCCCTTATTCCAATTTACTGGTGTCGCAACTTGGTGTTTTACAGTCAATTGGCATGAATCCAACAGCCTTAATACTTCATCAAAGTTTCTGCCTGTACTCATTGGATAGGTAATGATTCCTTTTATTCTTTTATCCGGTCCTATCAGGAATACAGATCTAACAGTCGCATTGTCAACGGCAGTCCTGCCTTCTGAAGTATCGCTATCATCAGCTGCCAACATGTCAAAAGCTTTTGCAACTTCCAGCTTTGGATCGCCGATTAAAGGATAAGTTACTTTATGCCCTTGTGTTTCCTCTATGTCTTTAATCCATTCAAGATGGTCTTCAACAGGATCCACACTTATCCCAATTATTTTACAGTTTCTTTTATCAAACTCTCCAGTTAAACCAGCTACGTATCCAAGTTCAGTTGTACAAACCGGAGTAAAATCTTTCGGATGTGAAAACAGGATAGCCCAGCTTTCTCCAATCCAATCTCTCAAGGCAAAAGAGCCTTGGGTAGTTTCAACCACTAAGTTTGGTATTTCAGAATTAATTCTAATTGACATAATTTTCTCCAAAAAAAAACCCGCCAGCTTTTGCTTAACAGGTTTTAATATTACTTCCTATTTAGCCGCATTTATTAAGCACCCGCAAGTTGGATACAAATCGGTGCATTTGGCATTATAGTTTCATCTTAAATATACACAACTTTATAAGTTCAGAAGTTAAGCTAGTGCTACCAGCTTGCAGTTCGCCACAGAAAAAACAATTTTTTTTACCTGTGTGGGTACCCCAGGTAAATCGGGCAATCGTATTTATTACAGCAGTATCTCCTTTCGCAGACCCGTAGAAATGCTTATTTGACTAACTTTAAGGTGTTTTATTATATACCGGGAATGGAGCGGGAAACCGGGTTCGAACCGGCGACCTATACCTTGGCAAGGTATCGCTCTACCAACTGAGCTATTCCCGCTATTTTTTTGAATGCCACTATTATTATAGACATTTTTTTTAACAGTTCTTCACAAAAGTATTAGAATCAACACCTATGCAAAAGGAAGAGCAAGTTCGACTACTGAAAGGATTCATTGTCCAATAAAAATTTTTTTAAATTAGAAATAGCTTATGACCAGTAAATTACCTTTATTTTTAAATGGTGAGTTTGTAAAAAGTAAATCCAAAAAAACTTTAGAAGTTACAAATCCACTATCTCAAGAAGTACTTTGCCAAGTTCCCTGTGCAACTAAAGAAGAAATAGATCAAGCGGTTTTAAGTGCTTGTGATGCATTTCTAACCTGGAAAGAAATACCTCCCCCAGAAAGGGCTAGGTTAATGATGGCTTATGCCGCTCTTCTTAAAGAACACCAGGAGGAGCTAGCCGAGATTTTAAGTAAAGAAAACGGAAAAACATTTGAAGACGCTAAAGGAGATGTTTGGAGAGGAATAGAAGTCGTAGAACAAGCAGCTAATATCCCTTCCCTTTTAATGGGAGAAACTCTTGAAAACGTAGCCAGAGGAATAGATTCTTATAGCTATGTACAACCTTTAGGGGTTTGTGCAGGCATAACCCCTTTTAATTTTCCAGCAATGATCCCTTTGTGGATGTTTCCTATGGCTATAGCTTGCGGCAATACTTTTTTATTGAAACCCAGTGAACAAGATCCTATGACCCCCAATCGTCTGGCTGAGTTATTTGTTGAAGCAGGTGCTCCAAAAGGGGTTTTACAAGTAATACATGGCACCAAACAACAAGTAGATGACATATTGACTCATCCTGATATCAAAACTATTTCGTTCGTTGGCTCGGTACCTGTTGGTCAGTATATTTATAAAACAGGAACAGAAAATTTAAAGAGGGTTCAAGCCTTCGCGGGAGCTAAAAACCATATGGTTATCATGCCTGATGCAGATAAACAAAGAACAGTAGAAAATTTGGTCGGAGCATCTGTAGGAGCTGCAGGTCAAAGATGTATGGCAATAAGTGTGGCTATTTTTGTAGGAAAATCCAAGGAATGGATTCAAGATGTTAAACAAGAGATGGAAAAAGTTAAACCCGGTCCATGGGATTCACCCGAATCTGGATACGGACCACTCATAAGTAAAACCGCTAAAGAAAGAGTTCTTTCTTTAATAGAAACCGGCAAATCTGAAGCCATGTGCCTTCTTGATGGAAGCAACTGTCAGGTTGAAGGATTTCCTGAAGGTAACTGGATAGGTCCCACCCTTTTTACAGATGTTCCAACTTCGTCAACCATCTACAAAACTGAAATTTTTGGTCCAGTCTTACTAACTATGAATGTTGATACTCTAGATGAAGCTATAAGAGTTGTTAACTTGAACCCTTATGGGAATGGTACTTCTATTTTTACGGGATCGGGTAGAGCAGCTAGAAAATACCGACATGAAGTCGAGGTCGGCCAAGTGGGCATAAATATCCCCATACCGGTACCTTTGCCCTTCTTTTCATTTACGGGATGGAAGGGTTCCTTTTATGGCGACCTGCATGCCTATGGAAAACAAGCTGTGCGTTTTTATACTGAAACTAAAACTGTTACAGAGCGTTGGTTTGAAGGAGGCGACAGCGAGGGTGCTAATCTGACTATAAAGCTAAAATAATAATATGGATTTTAATCTTTCTGAAGACCAACAGGCTTTTCAAAACATAGCCAAAGAATTTGCAAAGAAGGAACTTGCTCCTAATGCTGCTGAATGGGATGCGAAAAGTGAGTTTCCTGTTGAAGTCATAAAAAAAGCTGGAGATCTAGGTTTTTGTTCTCTTTATGTAGCTGAAGAAGATGGAGGAATGGGGCTGGGAAGGCTAGATGCTAGCATTATTATTGAACAACTTTCAACAGGTTGCACCAGTACCACAGCATTTTTAACAATACATAATATGGCGCTTTGGATGATCAGTGAATTTGGATCTGACGATCTTAAAAAACAATGGTGTCCCTCCTTATGTTCAGGAAAAAAGCTTGTTTCTTATTGTTTAACTGAACCAGGTGCGGGCTCTGATGCGGCTTCATTGAGGACAACTGCTAAAAAAAATGGTGATAATTATGTTCTCAACGGTAGTAAGTCTTTTATTTCGGGTGCGGGTGAAACTGATTGTCTTGTCTTAATGGCCAGAACTGGTAAAGAAGGCCCAGGAGGTATTTCGTGTTTCCTCTTACCTGCGGATATCAAGGGCATTGAATATGGAAAAAAAGAAGAGAAAATGGGTTGGAGAAATCAACCGACAAGAACTGTTAGTTTAAGCGATGTAGAAATCCCGGTTTCTTATCTTATAGGAGAAGAGGGTCAAGGATTTAAGATTGCCATGCAAGGACTGGATGGAGGAAGAATAAACATCGCAACCTGTTCCATAGGAACTGCCCAAGCAGCTATAGATGCAGCCCAAAAATACATGAATGAAAGGGAACAGTTTGGAAAAAAGATAGGGGAATTCCAAGCTCTTCAATTTAAATTAGCTGATATGACTACTGAGTTAGTGGCTGCTAGGCATTTGGTGAGATTAGCGGCTACTAAAATAGATAGTAAACATCCTGAAGCAACAGTTTACTCAGCTATGGCTAAAAGGTTTGCAACAGATATTGGATTCAATGTCTGCAATGAAGCTCTTCAAATTTTTGGTGGTTATGGATACCTTCAAGAATTTCCTCTGGAACGTTATGTCCGAGACGTGCGAGTCCACCAAATACTAGAAGGCACTAATGAAATCATGCGAATGATAATTGGAAGAAGGATGCTCATGGAAGGCGCAACTGAAATTATTCAATAAGAGAGAAATCATGTCTAACAAATTAAAAATAACCATAGAAAATAATACTGCTTTAATCACCATCAACAACCCACCAGCTAATACCTGGGACTTAGAAAGTTTAAAATTTCTGAAAGAAACCGTTGAGAAACTAAATAAGAACAAGGATGTCTACAGTCTGGTTATTACTGGTGAAGGCGAAAGATTTTTTTCCGCTGGAGCTGATTTAAAGGTATTTCATGAAGGTGGCAAATCCGCAGCTATTGATATGAGTGATGCTTTTGCTAAAGCTTTTGAAGCTCTAAGCAACTTTAGAGGGTTTTCAATTGCCGCCATTAATGGCTATGCAATGGGAGGAGGTCTTGAATGTGCTCTTGCTTGTGATGTCAGAATAGCCGAGGAACAAGCTAGACTGGCTTTACCCGAACCTAAAGTGGGCCTTTTACCATGTGGAGGTGGAACCCATCAACTGCCTAGACTTATTGGCGAAGGTTGGGCAAAAAAAATGATCCTTGGCGGAGAGCAGGTAGATGCAAATACTGCCCATGCCATTGGCTTGGTGGAAGAAGTAGTTGAAAGTGGGATTAGTCTTGATCGAGCCTTAGAATTAGCTGCTCAAGCTAACAAACAAAGTCCTATAAGCGTTGCAGCTTGTAAGAAGCTAATCCATGCAGCTCGATCTTCCAAAAAAAGTTACGGATATGAAAAGGGCCCCTTTGTCGATTTGTTCGATAGCAAAGATCAAGCAGAAGGAGTAACTGCCTTTTTAGAAAAGCGTTCTCCAGAATGGAAAAATGCCTGATAAAGATTTAGTTTTAATAAAAGAGCTGAAGGCAAGGAATGGAACAAAGATAGGTCACTTAACTTTAAATTCTGAAGAAACTCTCAACTCTCTAACATTATCAATGGTGGATATCATTGATTCTCAGTTAACTGATTGGGAAAAAGAAAGTAGCGTAGTAGCTGTAATAATAGAAGGAGCAGGTGACAAAGCCTTATGTGCTGGCGGTGACATACGTGCTCTATATGAATCAATGGTTCAAAACCCAAGAGGTCCAAATCCTTTTGCTGAAGCTTTCTTTGAAAGAGAATACAGGTTGGATTACAAGATACACACATACTCAAAACCCGTAATTTGTTGGGTTGATGGAATCACTATGGGCGGAGGTGTTGGATTAATGCTTGGTTGCGATTATAGATTCAGCACCGAGAGAACTCGTTTTGCAATGCCAGAAATAGGGGTAGGGCTATTCCCAGATGTTGGATTCACTCACTTCATAGATAAATTACCGAAAGGAGTTGGGTTGTATTTGATGCTTACAGCAACACACCTCAATGCCGCTGACACTCAGCTGGTTGGGTTAACAAATAATTACATATCGATCACAACTAAAGATTCTTTTGAGAAAGAAATAATCCAGCTTGATTGGACGGATAATCTTTTAAAAAACATTGAAATACTAGATCTATTCATTAAAGACTTTGAAAAAGAAACTCGTTCAAATAAAGGGTTTCCTGAGCCTCAGCTTGAATCAAGATTGAGGCTGGTTCAAACCTTAACAAATGAAAACACCCTTGTAGAAGTAACAAAAAACATATTAACTAATTCTTCTGAAGACAAATGGTTTGAAAATGGTATTAAAGGGTTACAAAACGGGTGCCCTACTTCGGCTTACATCATCTGGGAACAATGTAATTTTGAAAAAAGTATAGATTTAAAAGAAGTCTTTAAATTTGAATTAGACCTAGCCATACAAGTCACAAGGCATCCAGATTTCACTGAAGGTATTCGTGCGGTCATTATAGAAAAAGATAATCAGCCTCGTTGGAGCTATCCAGAGATTAATAACTTACCAAGAGCATGGATTGAAGAGCATCTAGTTCCTGCTTGGGAAAAAAATCCTCTTGATGATTTAGAAAATTAAATAGGAAAAGAAAATGAAGAAAATAGGTTTTATAGGTTTGGGCAATATGGGTGGACCTATGGCCACTAACCTCGTGAACGCAGGCTGGGACGTAATTGGATTTGATTTGCTGGCAGAAGCTACAAAGAAAGCTGAACAGAAAGGAATACAAATAGCTAAGGATGCAGCTTCCACTGTAAAAAATGTGGATGTGCTTATAAGCATGCTCCCAGCAAGCAAGAATGTAGAGTCATTATATCTAGGAGAAGATGGTCTATTGTCTAAACTAGATACTTCCATATTGATAATTGATTGCTCTACTATTGCTCCTGACACGGCCAGAAAAGTGGCTAACCAAGCTAAAGTTTTAGGTCTTTCTATGATTGATGCCCCTGTATCAGGTGGTGTTGTAGGTGCTCAAGAAGCCACGCTAACTTTCATAGTTGGAGGTGCAACAGAGAATGTAGAAAAAGCTAAACCCCTGTTAGAAAATATGGGTAAAAATATTTTTCATGCGGGCGATGTTGGAGCCGGTCAAGTAGCAAAAGTTTGTAATAATATGTTGCTAGCCATTCACATGTGCGGCACTGCTGAAGCAATAGCTTTAGGGGTTAAAAATGGACTTGATGCAAGTGTTCTTTCAGAGATTATGCGAAAAAGCTCAGGGGGGAATTGGTCTCTAGAGGTTTACAATCCATATCCGGGAGTGATGGATACAGCTCCAGCAAGTAGAAATTATGAAGGTGGTTTCCTTAATAAACTTATGCTTAAAGACCTGGGTTTAGCAAAGGAAGCTTCAGATAGTTCTAATTCAGAGACCCCAATGGGTGATCTAGCAAGACAGCTCTACCAAGAATTGATAGAACAAGGTTTGGAGAATCTAGATTTTTCAAGCATTCAAAAGAAATATCTAGATTAAGCTCCAACTAGCTTCCCAACCTCCATCTACCAGTATTTAAGCTCCTGCTATACAGCTAGCTTGACCTGAACACAAGAATAAAGAAGTGGAGGCAATTTCTTTAGTTTCTTCTTCTAATCCACAAGGATGAAAAACTCCGGAATTATTAACAAATTTCATGTTTACAAAATTTCTGTAACCTCTGTTACTGTAGAGTAGTTTATGATCGTTACTCTGTTAACTGTATTGTTAATATTACTTATTAAACTAAATAGGAGGATGCACAAATTAAAGTCCTTTATATATCTCTTCTAATAGCTACTCTTCACAATAGCGGATTCACTGAACCAATTCTTAATGAGTCTATTAACGAGAATGGAAAGATCAGCTATGAAAAATATTGTTCTGAATGTCATGGTTATAAACTCCAAGGAACCGCTCATGGATCAAGCTTATCTGATGAGAATTTTTTTAATAATTTAGGACAAAATAAAATAAAACTTTACCAAGAAATAATATCAACAATGCCGCCTGGAAAAATTGGAATTATACAAAAAGAAGGTTATTCAAACATAACTGAGTATATTTTAAATTTCAGTAATATAGAAAGTGAAAATAATCAAGATTGGGTTGCTTTTAGTGACCCCAGTACAATTGATAAACCCGATGAAAGGAAGTCGCTCTTTGAGAATAGGGTTATTAAGAATTTCAATGATATTAGTGACCAAGATATAAACTACCCAGCAGAAAATGATTGGACATCGTGGAGGAGAACTCCATTAGGATTTGGATATAGCCCTTTAAAACAAATTAATAAGGAAAATGTTCAAAAATTGAAACTGTCCTGGTCTTTGACCATGAATGAAGGGAGCAATCAAGGAACCCCGCTTATATCTCAAGGTGTTATGTTTCTAACGCATCCGGGGAATATGATCCAGGCATTAAATGCAGCAAATGGGAAATTGATATGGGAATATAAATATCCTTATCCAAAAGATTCGATGCTCTTAGGCGGACCAACAAAAAATATTGCCATATATAAAGACAAAGTTTACATGGCAACTTACGACGCTGCATTGATAGCCCTTGATATAAGAACAGGAAAGCTTTTGTGGAAGAATATAAAAGCTGACTATAAAGATGGATACACACATTCGAGTGGTCCAATTATTGCAAATGGTGTAGTTATCTCGGGTATTAATGGGTGCGAAAGATATATTGAAGATGGTTGTTTCATAACAGGACATGACCCGGATTCTGGGAAAGAATTATGGAGAACATCAACGGTTGCGCTTTCCGGGGATATTAATGGCTCTTCATGGGGAAATACTCCTGATATATTTCGGGCGGGATCAGATACATGGATAGCTGGAAGTTATGATCCTGTGCTTAATATTTTTTACATTGGCACATCGCAAGCAAAACCATGGGTTGCCGCAAGTAGGGGCATGTCACCAAACGACAAAGCTCTATATACAAACTCGACCTTAGCAATGAATCCCCAAACAGGTAAAATACTTTGGTTTTTTCAGCATATCCAAGGAGAAACTATAGACATGGAAGTCGGTTTCGAGAGAATCTTAGCAGATGTTGATGACAAAAAATTATTACTAACAATAGGTAAGGATGGAATCCTTTGGAAGCTCGATAGGGAAAAAGGAAACTTTATAGACCTCAAGGAAACAATTAATCAGAATATTTACAAAAAAGTTGATAGAAATAAGGGAAAAGTATTTTACAGAGACGATATTTTATTATCAAAAATTGATACGCCATTCTCTGCTTGCCCAGGAATATATGGCGGACACAATTGGCAGGCTGTATCTTATGACCCTGAAAGCTATCTAATGGTTATACCTCTTCATCAGCTATGTGCCGATATGATAGGAAGATATGTTGAGCGAAAAGAAGGTGGTGGTGGATATGGTGCAAATTCTAGAAACTATAAAATGGATAATACCAATGGCAAGGTGGGTAAGTTAGTAACAATAGATATAAAAAATATGGAAAAGATATGGCAGTATGAACAAGATGCTATGTTTTTGACTGGATCTTTAAGTACAGCTGGGGGTTTAACTTTTATAGGGGACTTAGATAGAAAGTTTATGGCCTTTGACACTAAAACAGGAAAACTTTTATGGGATACAACTCTAGGATCAGCTTTACACGGATTCCCTGTTACATATGCAGAGAAAGGAAAACAGTATATTGCTGTTCAAACAGGAATGGGCGTTTTTCGAGCTATGACTTCTGTAATTAGCCCAGATATATATCAACCGGAAGGTGGAAATGCCATCTATGTATTTGAATTACAAAACAACTATTGAATTTATTAGAAGAAAAACGAGTTACGGTTCAAACCTATTCCGTTGCAGTTGAGTGCTAGGACGTTCTGTCAGTAATACCTAGTCTGATATAGATCGCCTCACCACCTGACTCAGAAATAATATTTAAAATTCACTTGCTTTCTCTTCCTGAATACCGACCATAATTACCTTAGCACCTTCTAAAGCAAAAAACCTTTGCATAAGCAGAGCCTATGCCACTGGCAGCTCCTGTGACCAAAGCTACTTTCTCTTTGAGTCTACTATTAATTCTTATTGATAAAATTTCCTATTGATTCCAGTGCTTCTAAAGCTTCGGGCAAAAAAGGTGCATATCCCTGCCAAACATGAACCATATCCTCCCATACTTGTAAGTCAACTTGACATCCTTCTTCTTTAGCCTTCTGAGCAACTCTTTTAGAATCATCAAGTAACATTTCCCTACTACCAACCTGGATCAATAATTTTGGAAAGTCTTTAAAAGAAGCAAACAGGGGTGAAGCAAGAGGATTTTTTTTCTCTTCTTGAGAATTTACATAAGCATCAGCCATTCCTGTGATTCCTTCCCTGGACAAGAACGGATCAGTGTCATTATTTTCTTCAAAGGAAGTTGATGTAGGTTCAAGTTCAGTCCAAGGAGACAAAGCTATCACTCCGCCTGGGAGAGCCAATCCTTCATCTCTCATAGCCAAAGTGGATGCCAAGGCCAAACCTCCTCCAGCAGAGTCACCTGCAATATAGGTTTTGTCAGCCGGAGAAGAGCCATCAGGTCCATTTTCTAACATCCAGGTAAACGCCGTTTTAACATCTTCGATACCAGCTGGAAATTTATCTTCGGGCGCCAAACGATAATCTATTAGTAACACACTCGCCCCAGTTGCACTAGAAAGGTGACTACCTAAGCTTTGATAACCCCTTAAAGATCCTAAGATGTACCCTCCTCCATGAAGATAAAGAATACGTTTATTGGGATCAGTTCCTTCAGCCGCCAACCAAAGGGCATAAATGCCATCTGCACTGACAGGCACTGCTGCACAACAAGGCTTTATAGATTCATCAGCATTAAAAAAATCATCTATGACGTAACGCGAGTGTTTCATACCAATTCTTTCATCTATAACCGAACCAAATGTTCCTAACAGGTCTTTTTGGTGTTGAATAACTATCTCATTTTCTTTTGAACTCATATTAACTCCTTAACTTAAATTTTAAATCTATGATAAACCTAATCCTCCGTCTACTGTAATCATTTGACCTGTGATATAGCCAGCTTTTTCACTTGCTAAAAAGCAAGCCGCATGACCAATATCCTCAGGTTCCCCCCATCTTGCCAAGGGAATGTTTTTCAAAGAAGATGCATATCTATTTTTGTCTTTAAATGTTACTTCAGTCAATTTTGTAGCCACCAATCCTGGTGCTATACCATTTACCCTAATTCCTTCTCTTGCCCAGGCTTCAGCCAAGGTTTTTACTAAAGTTAAAATTCCTCCTTTAGATGCTGAATAGGCTGGATTGCCTTTGGTTGCCTTATAACTGGCTCCTGACCCCAGCAACATAATATTTGCTCCGATGTTTGTCATTAGAGGCTTAAATTTCTGGCAGCATGCCATCATGGATGTCAGGTTCACGTCCAAAACTTCTCGGAAAACATCCATTTCAAATTCTTTACGTTTGTATTGAACTGTCCCTTGAGAACAGATTAAAACATCAAGAATCTCAAAGGGGAGCACCAGCTCATCGAGAGCTGCAGGTTTTAGGAAATCCAGTTGCAAATATTCAGACTTTAGAGAAACAGTATCTTCCAATCCGTAATCTTTGATTGATTCTTTTGTTCCTGTAATACAAACCTGAGCATCCAGATCAAGAAAACATTTGGCAATACCTCTTCCGATGCCGCTGCTTCCACCTATTATTAGAATTCTTTTTTTGCTAAATTCCAATTAGGCTGAGTAGCCACCGTCTACAGGAAGAGACTGTCCGCTTATATATCCGGCATTCTCGGAAGCTAGAAATACTACGACATCAGATAATTCTTCAGGTGCTCCAGGCCTGTTTAGGGGAACTTGCTGCATCCACTGATCCAAAATACCTCCCGGAGGTGATTCTATCTCCTGGGATAAACCTACCGCAATGAGCCCAACTGCGACACAGTTAGCGCGTATTCCATGTTCACCTTCCTCTCTTGCAATTGCAGTACATAAATGTTTTACGCCTGCTTTCGGGACAGAAGAAAGTCCATCTGTGCTTATATATTTATGGATAGCAGCAGTAGTTAAGGCGGTTAGTGAGCCTCCTCCACCTTCACGTAAGAGAGGAATTGTGGCTTTAATTACATGGTAAAAGCCTTTGATGTCAGTATCCAAAGTGGAATAAACGTCTTCGGGATTGGCTTCCATAATAGGTAAGATATGTAAAAAAGGTCCAGTGGCAAAAATGACCGAGTGAATTCTCTTAAATTTCTTTTTTGCCTCATTCGCAAAAGAGGTAGTTGTCTCTAGATTCAGAAGATCTACCTTTCCAATCATTCCTTCAACACCCTTCTTTGTTAGATTCTCTAGATTGTTGTTAGCTGCTTCTTCATTAGTTAAATAAGTAAAGGCAACATTTACTCCACAATCTCCTAATAATTCAACTACCCCAGTGCCCAATCCACCAGAACCACCAAAAACTATTGCGGCACCATCAGGGAATCGGTAATTACTCATAACTTTCTCCTAGTCTGTTTTAATTTATTTATTTTTCTGTCTAAAAAACCTTATATCTAGTTTTTCAACTAACCCGACCACTAATTTAAAAATTGTTCTTCAGCGTTAGAAAAAATAAGTTCATAAAAACTTTCTAGCATGGTTTTAACTTCTTTTTCTTCTAGCCCATCAGCTTTCCAGTGACTATACCAACATACTTCACATTCAGAATTAGAGACTTCTTTAACAGATACACAAGAGACGTAATCCGTAAAAGGTAAACAACTTTTATCTATAACTGAGTAAACGAAGAAATTATCTCCGTAAATTCCTTCCAGTCTTTCCACAACTTCTCCGGGGTACCCAGTTATTTCCCCCAGGGTTATATATCTTAATGAACCAATTTCATTACCTGTACACTCAACATTGTCGATGTTTTCAGGAAGAAAAGATTTTATGTCTCCAAAGTCTAGAAGCCTACCCCAAAAATACGCCTTAGGTACGTTAACAACTCTTTCTACTTTAGCTATCGAACTCAAAATATACCTTTAAATAGGATCTCTAGCTTTTTTAAATTAAGAAAGATAAATCTTTCATAATTCCACAATCTAAGCTGCTTTTTCTCCAACTCTTGCCCATGACTGTACTTCAGGAAGAACTTTCTCAGCAAACAGCCTCATGCTTTTTTCAGCATTTTCTAAGCTCATGCCGCCGTAACTAATTTGTACAGTAAGATCAAAATCTCCTAAAGCTTGTTTTCTACTTTCAAGTTTTTCAAGTATCTGCTGAGGGGTTCCCCAAGTATTGACGTCTACAAATGCTTCACCTGCAGCTTCCATTCCAGTCTCACGCAGTACTTCTGCTCCAGTGGCATAATCATCGTAGCCTTTCACATTATCAAAAACATTACTGGCCATCTCATAATGTTCCATCACCGTGACGTAGTAATTAGCCATATGTACTCTCGCTAATTCCTGAGCTCTATCACCGCTTTCGTCACAACAAAGAAAATCAACACAAATTGGTGGGGGTGCTGGCCTATTATGATGTTCCTTATACAAATCACGATAGGTACTAAAATGGTCAGTCATTTCTTCCCAAGGCTTTTGCGCAAAACACATCATAACTGCACCCATTGCAGCAACTTTAGGCACTGAATGAGATGACATGGCAACTGCATATAACCGATCTTTAAAGCTAGCAAAAGGACGAGGTCTGACTTCTGTTCGTACCTGTTTGTAAAATTTTCCATCGCTTTCCACAAAGCCAGATTCGAGACCTTTAATTATTATTTCGGCAGATTCGTCGAAGCGGTCCCTGGCTTCCCCCATATCAATTCCAAATACATCATATTCACGCCTAGCAAGACCGTGGCCTACTCCAAAAAGCGCCCTTCCTTGACACAAATGATCTAAAAGAACCATCTTTTCGGTAACACGTAGAGGTGAATCCCACCAAGGAAGTATCACAGCGCCAGTCATCAATTCAATAGTCTTTGTTCTGCCTGCCATGTAGGATAAAAATTGCATGCCATCCGGTGCCATGGCATAACTGTTAAAATGATGCTCAACCGCCCCAAGAACATCGAATCCCAACGGCTCTGCAAGATCTGCTATATGCATATCCCTCTGATAAGCCTCAGTATCGGTGATTTGATCTTTAAAATTCTGAAACACCATTAACATTCCTACTTTCATTTTCTTACTCCTTACGAGCTAATTAAGTCTATATTAAAATGAGTGCGTCAATTCAACACCCCAAGTCCTAGGTGCTCTTGCCATAGCATAACTCCATGCAGCTCCAGCAAAAACGTCATAACCTACAGTGAACCCATCTTCATTGGTAAGATTACGACCAAAGACACTTATTTTGGTATTGTCAATTTTACGATTGATTGAAACGTCTACTAAAGTTTGCTCTTCGTTAAAGGTTGTAGGTGTATTTAACTGGGAAACATGGTGTTCACCTATGAAATGAGCACTTGCTCTAACATAAGCTTCTCCTCTGGGTATCGAAGGAAAACTATAAGTACCGCCTAGAGTCCAAGTTAATTGAGGAGCTCGTAATGGTTCAAGGTAGGAGTAGTCAGCATCGACACCAGAGCCAGTAAAATCTGCAAAAAATTCTCCGAATTCTGCATGCAAAGAGCCCAGGTTTGCATCAATTGAAAAGTTTTCGGTGACAAGGGCATGAAGCTCTATCTCAACTCCCCTGAAAGTAGCTTCCGCTACGTTTGCAGCTACGGTAGACCTACCTAAGGCCGCACTTGGATCTACTACATCAACATCAATTTGCTTATCCTCATAATCCATGGAAAATACAGTAAAGTTAAAGTGTATTCTGTTATCCCTAAGGGTTGTCTTAATTCCAAATTCTGTATTTGTAACTGTTTCAGGGCCGTAAGGTACCGTTGCAGAGTTTAAACTTCCCCATCTGCCGTTAAAGCCTCCACTCCTGTACCCTTGGGAATACAGGGCATATATCATGACATCAGGGTTTACTTGATATTTAAGCGCAGCTTTGGGTGTAAACTTAGTCCAATCGGCATTTGCATCTGTTTTTAGATTAGGACAAGCCGGATAACCACCATCACAAGCCTGAGACCTTTTTTCCTCGTCTATACTCCTTCCACCTACAGTAAGTGTCAGATTATCATTCAATTGATAATCCAATTCAAAGAAATAAGCTATAGAATCAGTTTCTTGTTGCGTTGTTTGATAAATCGGAATAACTGTCAAAGGATCTGTCGTCGGTATTACACCAAATAAATCATAAAACCCAATAAAACTAACGAGGTCAATTCTATATTCTGAGTCCCATTTATAGACCCCAGCAACGTAGTTGTAAGGACCGTCTAAATCAGAGGTTACACGAAATTCATGACTGGTTTGTTCGTAAGAAGCGGGACGAGAAGTATGATAGAGAGGTAAAGGAGTACCATCCCAATCTTGATAAACTTGTTCATCAGTGGTCTTGTGACCTAAGATATAATCAAATTTCATTGTATCTGATATATCCCAACGCAACTCTACAATGCTGGTGTCACTATCAAAAGAAGCATTTCTTCGGTTTGCTTCATCATTATAAACCTGGTATCTATCTCCACTTTGGGGAATACCAATTCCAGGTGAACATTGACTGTAAACAGCACACCACCAAGTCGTTGCGCCGCCCAGGTTGAGTGCCGTATGGGCATCTTGATCTTGTTCTTCTATTGTATGAGTTACCTCTATCTCAAGATCGTCTTGTGGGTTAAATAACACATTAAAAGTAGCTTGAGTATACTCAGAGCGACCTAAATCTTGATTGTCAACAAGATTGGTAAGGAATCCTTCGGCTTGTTCTCTTCTAGTAAGGCTTACCTTTCCAGCAGCATTATCAGACAATGCGAAATTAAAAACTCCTTCTACATTTGTTGTATCGTAGTCACCAAAGCTAATTCTCACTTTACCGCCTGTCTCCCCTGTTGGTTTAGACCTAGTAAGGTGAATGACTCCGGCAACAGTGTTTCTACCAAACAGGGTGCCTTGAGGACCTCTTAATATTTCAACTCGCTCCAAATCAATTACTTTGAGCATGGCTCCTGAATTAGCCCCAATAAATACTCCATCTAAGTAAACACCTGTTGTGGGATCAAAATTCTTTTCAACATCTGAAACACCGATGCCTCTGATAAAAATAGCAGTCGGGCTACCAGGTCCTTGTTGCAAATCATCTATAAGTAGACTAGGCGAGTCCGCAGCTAGATCTCTTATATCTACAGCAAATCTATCAGCAACATCAGCTTCAGACAAAGCACTTACTGAAAGGGCTGTATCTTGAATGTTTTCTTCCCTTTTTCTAGCTGTAACAACTATTTCTTCTAATTCAAAAGCAGATTCAGCTACTGCTGAAACAGCTGGATAATAAAATAACACTAAAGCCAAAGATAAAATTACTTTCACAAAATTTTCTTTCATATCTCCTCTCCCCTTGGAACTATAAAACTAAAAATAAAAAACCAAGAGAGGACTATAGAACTACTCAAGAAATAGTGCAAGTAAACAAGAACATCCATTATTTATCAGTTACTGAAGTACCTAGAAAATTAACCAATTCTCAATATTTGAAACAGAAATAAGAAGTATTTCCATTTAAAAAACAAGTTGTAAAACACTGAAAATCTTACGGGAAAAGGTTAAGGATTGGAGCGGGAAACTGAGTTCGAGCCGGTGACTTATACCTTGGCAAGGTATCGCCCTATCAGCTGAGCTATTCCCGCATGATTACGAAGCAGTATTCTAAAGATTAATTTTAAAAGCTGCACCAGAAGTTACAACATTAAAGAACCAATCAGTTTAGAATAAAAAACAAAAAAGTCAGGAAACAACATGGGTCGTGTTACAAACAAAGTAGCCATTATCACTGGAGCTGCCTCTGGGCTAGGTAAAGCTGATGCCATGTTACTGTCAGAGGAAGGGGCAAAGTTAGTGCTGTCGGATATCAACGTAGATGAAGGCAAGCGCGTCGCCCGGGAATGTAGAAATGATGCCCTATTTTTTGAGCAAGATGTTAGCAAAGAATCTTCCTGGCCAGATCTCATCGCAACAACAATAGCTGAGTTTGGTCGATTGGATGTCCTGGTTAATAACGCTGGGATAGCTACTATTGGAAATATAGAATCTACTTCCACCGATCAATGGCATGAGATCCTAAGAGTTAATCTGGATAGTACTTTTTTTGGCTGCCGTACTGCTATTCCAGCGATGTCTAAATCTGGCGGTGGGTCCATCATTAACATGTCTTCTACCACAGCTCTCGTTGGTTTATCACCTTATCTTGCCTATTCAGCTGCAAAAGGTGGAATACGTTCAATGACTAAATCAATCGCAATGCATTGCCACGAACAGAAAAATGGCATTCGTTGTAACTCGATTCATCCTGGTAGTATATTAACTCCCATGGTACACAATGCTCTTGAGACTCTTGCCGGTATCAAATTAAAGGAGCAAGAAGACCCTGAGGCTACACGCAAGGCGATGGGAATTGGCGAGCCTGTAGATGTAGCTAACTTGGTATTGTTTCTAGCTTCAGAAGAATCTAAACACATCAATGGGGCTGAACTGGTGATCGATAATGCAGCCTCCATCGGAGATATATCCCAATGAACATAACCGGACTGGTACATGTCAACATTAACTGTAGTGACTTTGATCGCTCTCTGCGGTTCTATGAATTACTGGGCTTCCAGAAAGTAATCGATGTACCCCCAAAAAATACACTTGAAGTGGCTGCTGCGGTAGGTATGCCGCCTTACACTGTAAAGGGTGCATTATTAATTCTGCAAAACTCCAAAACTCCTTTGATGATAGATCTACTTGAATGGCAAGACCCTACTGATAAGAGACCGCCTTACCCGAATCTTTATCATTTAGGTATTGCCCGGGTTGCCCTTTCCACTAATGACCTTGATTCTGATGTTGCTTTTCTTAAATCAGAAGGAGTTGAGTTTCTCTCAAATCCAGCCACGGTAAAAATTGAAAATCAACCAGAAACACGTTTTGTCTGCTTCAAAGATCCGGATGGTACAATCCTGGAGTTGGTTGAATAATTTTATATATCTGTTAGGAAGATAGTTATAGCACAGAGATTTGAATAGATCTTCTTAAAAGTATTAGAATTACTACTCATGCAAAAGAAAGAACAAGTTCGACTACTCAAAGGCCTCATTTCTTATTTGGATTCTGGTGGCAATGTGGATGCGGGAGGTATTATGCAAAATCCTCCTGATACTTATACCTGTGAAAAGCGGTTTTCAAAAGAATGGAACAAGTTCTTTAGAGATTATCCCCAAATAGTTGGCATGACTGGAGATCTGGCAGAACCAGGCACTTTTTTTACTCGCGAAGATTTTGGTATTCCGATATTGGCCACTAGAGATGAGCAAGGCAATTTTAGAGCTTTTGCTAATGTTTGTGCTCATAGAGGGGTAATTGTTGAAAATGAAAAGAAAGGACAGAAAACTAAGTTCTCTTGTCCATTTCATGGTTGGACCTATGACAACTCTGGAAAACTTATTGGGTATCCCAAACCAGATCATTTTGGAGAAATTGATAAGACCTGTTATGGACTGAAAGAATTACCTTCCAAAGAACAATACGGTCTTTTATGGGTACATCCAAATCCAAAAGGTGAAATAGATTTGAACGTCCTTTTCGGAAGTCAATTGATGGAAGAATTTGAGGCTTGGGGATTTCAAGACTTAGTTCTAACTCATGAAGAAGATTATATAACTGAGATGAATTGGAAGCTCGCTATAGATACTTTCGGCGAGACTTACCACTTTCCAACTTTACATAAAAATAGCCTCTTAAATTCTTTTCATGGGAACGTTCAAATGTTTGATTCTTTTAAAAGAAATGCACGCTTAACGCTATGCAAAAGAGAGATCGATTCCATGAAAACCGAACCCGTTGATAACTGGCACATTTGTCGAGGTGCTTTTCCTGTTTATTTCTTATTTCCCAACACTATATTAAATGTAAGTGATACAGGGATTATCTTGGTTAGAGAGTACCCCTTAGACCTGTCGCCACATAGAAGTGTTTCGAGAGTATCTTTTTACTTCTGGCCACGAGTTATTGAATATCTAAAAGAGGCTAACATTGTTCTTGATGAGATGCATAAAAATGAAACTATGCAAGCTCAGGGAGTAGAGAACCCTTATCTAGGTTTTGGAGCAATAATTAGGGATGAAGATTACGTGGTAGCGGCTGCTTCTCATAAAGGTCTTCGATCTGGAACTATTGATCATATAACTTTTGGTAAAAATGAGCCCGCCCTGCACCATTATCACAATGCTTTTAGAGAAGCATTGGACATGGAACCTTTACCACTGATTAAGCTTTAACCTTTAACCTAGTTTCATGAAGGATAGGCTCGGTATAACCACTAGGTTGTGCTCTTCCTTTAAAAACTAAATCGCAAGCTGCTTGAAATGCATAGCCATCATAGCCCGGTGCCATGTTGATGTAGTCAGGATCAGCCATATTTTGTTGATCCACAACTAAAGCCATTTTCTTCATGGTGTCCATCACTTGGTCCTCTGTGCATAAGCCATGATGTAACCAATTAGCCATGTGTTGGCTGGAAATACGACAAGTGGCCCTGTCTTCCATAAGACCTACATTGTTTATATCAGGAACCTTTGAACAACCAACTCCCTGATCAATCCACCTCACTACATAGCCCAAAATACCTTGGGCATTGTTATCCATTTCTTCTTGTTTTTCTTTGTCGGTTAAAGAACTTGGATCTTCTAACAATGGAATAGTCAAAATGTCATCTATGCTAGCTTCAGTCCTGGATAGAAGTTTTTCTTGAGCTTTTGGAACAGAAATCTGATGATAATGGATAGCGTGCAAAGTAGCTGCGGTGGGAGAAGGTACCCAAGCGCAATTTGCGCCAGCTTCGGGGTGAACACTTTTACTTTTATACATGCCTAACATTTCGTCTGGCATTGGCCACATTCCTTTTCCTATTTGTGCCTTACCTTTAAAACCGGCTTCAAGGCCTTTATCGACATTCCAATCTTCATAAGCATTTATCCAAGGTTGTTGTTTCATTAAAGCTTTAGGAATCATAGGACCAGCCTCCATGCTGGTATGAATCTCATCTCCAGTTCTATCCAAGAAACCTGTATTAATAAATATTACTCTGTCCTTAGCCACTTTAATGCACTCTTTTAGATTTATGGTTGTTCTGCGCTCTTCATCCATGATGCCGATCTTTACCGTTAGAGGTTTAAGTTTTAATGCTTTTTCAACAGCTTCAAAAAGGTCGCAAGTAAACTGAACCTCATCGGGTCCATGCATTTTTGGCTTAACTATATAAACGCTACCCGAACGAGAATTAGTCATAGAGTTATTTCCTTCTAAATCATGTTTAGCAATGCATATGGTGAACATAGCGTCCAAAATTCCCTCTGGTATTTCATTTCCATTTTTATCTAAAATTGCTAGATTGGTCATGAGATGACCAACATTTCTGACTAGAAGAAGGCTTCTCCCTGGTAGTTCAAACTGGCTACCAGAAGGGTCGCTATAATTTCTATCAGGATTCAGTTCTCGAGTCATTTGAGAATCATCCTTAACAAATGTTTCCCTTAAATCTCCTTTCATAAGTCCAAGCCAATTTCTGTATACAGTTACTTTGTCTTCAGCATCAACAGCTGCGACTGAATCTTCACAGTCTTGAATGGTAGTAATGGCAGATTCAAGCAAGATATCTTTAATACCAGCAGCATCATCTCTGCCCACATAATCTTCTCTATCTACTTGAATTTCTAAATGTAAGTTATTGTTTTTTAATAGTATAACTGAAGGGTTATCGGGCTCTCCTTTATAACCAATAAATTTATCATTTTCTCTTAGTTTCACTTTTGATTGGTTAGAAAGAGTTATCTCTAAAGACCTATCAATTATTTGGAAAGAGGTAACATCTTGGTAACTTCCTTCTGATAAAGGAACTGTTTCATTTAAAAAAGTTTTCGAAAATTCTATTACCTTATCTCCTCTGACTGGGTTGTAAGTCCCACCTCTCTCAGCTCCCCCATCTTCAGAAATCATATCTGTGCCATACAGGGCATCATATAGGCTTCCCCATCTGGCATTAGCTGCATTTAAAGAAAATCTTGCATTCGTAACAGGCACTACCAATTGTGGACCTGCTATTTCGCTTATCTCCGGATCTACTCCTGAAGTTGTTATTTGAAAGTCATGCGTTTCATCAACCCAATAACCAATTTCCCTTAGAAAAGATTTGTACTCTTGATGGTCATGTATTAGACCTTTTTTACTAAGATGCCAATTATCAATTTTTTTCTGGAGATTTTCCCTAAAAGTAAGAAGCGACCTATTTTTTTGAGAAAAGTCCTCAACAATTTTATTAAATGTTGCCCAAAATTCTTCATGGGTTACATTTAGACCAGGTAAAATCTCATCGACTAAAAGGTTGTCTAATACCTTGGCTACCTGCAAATCACCGTACTGAATTCTTTCAGTCATTGTTTTCTTGTTTTAATTAACTATGGATTGCTATTTTCATATTTTTTTATAGCTTAAAAGAGTATATCCTAGTATTTCAAAATCAAGCTATGACGGAAAAAAAATGCCAAAAGTAGGTATTACTGAAGTAGTCCTCAGGGACGGTCATCAATCCCTACTGGCAACAAGATTCACTCTTGCTGACATGCTTCCCATCGCTAAAGAACTTGACCAGGTTGGATACTGGTCAATTGAATCTTGGGGTGGAGCTACCTTTGACTCTTGTATTAGATATCTTGATGAAGACCCTTGGGAGAGATTAAGAGCTTTAAAAAAAGCCATGCCCAACACTCAACAACAAATGCTTCTTAGAGGGCAAAATCTTGTTGGCTATAAACATTATTCTAATGAAGTAGTCGCTTTGTTTATTCAAAAAGCCTCAGAAAATGGCATAGATGTTTTTAGAATTTTTGATGCTCTGAATGATTTTAATAATATTGAATTTTCAATAAAACAAGTAAAGGAAAATGGAAAGCATGCGCAAGGAGCAATGGCTTACACCACTAGCCCCGTGCATAATTTAACAACTTGGTTAGATTACGCAAAAAAGGTTGAAGATTCTGGAGCAGATTCCTTTGCTATAAAAGATATGGCGGGCATTCTTAAGCCTTATGACGCCTTTGAGTTGATTACAAGTCTAAAACAAAATATTTCTATACCCATACATATGCAATGTCACGCAACAACTGGAATGTCTACTGCTTCAAACTTAAAGGCAATTGAAGCGGGGATAGATAACATTGATACGTCTATATCTTCCATGAGCATGACCTACGGACATTCTGCCACCGAAACGCTCATCAGCATGTTTCATGGGAGAGACCAAGATTTTGGCTTGGATATCAGCCTGTTAGGAAAAATCTCAGATTATTTTAAAGCCATTAGGGAAAAATATTCAGAATTCGAAGGAACCCTCAAGGGCATCGATTCTTCGATGTTGGTCAAGCAAGTCCCTGGAGGAATGCTCTCTAACTTAGAATCACAATTAAAGTCTATTAATCAAGAGGATAAATTAGAAGAGATCAAAAATGAGATCCCTAGAGTGAGAGAAGATTTTGGTTTCCCTCCTCTGGTCACTCCAGTTTCTCAAATTATAGGCGCGCAGTCTCTGCTGAACGTGACTGAAAATAGCAGATATGCAAGCTTGACTTCTGAGACAAAGAAACTTTTGCTTGGCGCTTATGGGAAATTACCTGGCACTATCAATAAAGAAATTTTAGACAAAGCTTCTAATAGTCCTCCAGAAGAGGAAATAGAAAAAAATATAAGAGAGATGAAAGAAGAATTTAAAAGTCTTTGCCAAGAAAGTGATTTACCAGATTTATCAGAAGACTTAGAAAGCTTATTAACTTATATCCTCTTTCCAAACATTGCCTTAATTTTTTTTAAAGGAAGAAATTTTTAAATTTTATCAATTCCCTTATCTTGATCCCTGGCCATCATCAATCTTAATAAAAGTTCCAGTTACACATTCTGAGGAAGGGGACACAAGAAATAATAGGGTCGAGTCCATTTGTGCAGGATCGCATATACGCTTTCTGGGAAATCCCTGACTTATATCTCCTATCCTTTCAATCATTCCATCAAGCATCTCTGAAGAAAAACAGCCAGGGGCAATGCAATTAACATTAATATTGTAACTGGCCCATTCGGTTGCTAAGGCTTCAGTTAACCTAACAATACTAGCTTTAGTAATTGAATAAAGAGAAGCAGCTGAATTAGGTGTAGTATTAAAAGCAGCCATCGAAGCTATATTAACCATTCTTCCAGGCATTTTTTTTTCAATGAGCCTTCTTGCTACTTCATTTGAAAGAAGATATGGACCAACTAAATTTGTGTCCACAACGCTATCAATCAGTTCATCAGACTGTTTGATCGCCCATTGAGCATCTGGTATGCCCGCGTTGTTAATCAAAGTGTTAACAGTACCCAAACTATCTTCAGCCTTTTGGACTGCATTTCTAATGCTTTGTCGATCTACCATATCTACAGGAATCGGTTCACAAATTCCGCCATCCTCTCTAATTTCTTTTGCAAGTGCTTCTAATCTTTCAACTCTCCTTGCTGAGATAGCTACCTTGGCACCACATTTCGCTAATACCTTAGCAAAACGATAACCCAAACCTGATGAGGCTCCAGTAACTAGTGCCACTTGGTTACTTAGGTCAAGAGAAAAGTTAGGATTAGAAAAATTTGTCATTTGAATTTCTCCTATTTACGAAATGTTAAAGAAAAGGTTACTGGAACTGATTTACTTATACTGGGCAGACCTGCAATTATTCTTAGGGATTCGATTCCTTCCGATAACCCCAACCTCTCAACATTCATAAGTAGAGGTTCGGAACTAGCTACAGAGAAGGATTGGTTATTCAATCTAGTAGTTTTAATTTTTACTTCTATAGGAAATTGTTTGCCCTTAAGTTCAAGTTCGCCTCTATATTTATTAACAAAAGAATTTCCTTCTTCCAGTAATAAAATTTTTTCTAACTCCACCTCCAGTCTAAAAAATGCTGTTGGATAAATCCCCGTTTCAAACAGAAGATTATTCATTCTTTCGTTGCGAATAGGTATTAGTGTTTCTACACTTCCTAGATTTACCTTAAGGAGAGCTTTTCCTTTATCTGTCACGCTTCCAGAAAGTGTTTTAAAAGTGTGAACCTCACCAATGTCAGAAGCTTTAATAGAGACAAAATTTAGCTTTGATTCTTCATTAACCAAATTCCAGTCAGAAAAAGAAGATGATGAAAAGAGAAGCAAAAGCCAGAAATATATTTGAGTCCTTACTGTTTGTTTAAACATGTTTATTTAATTAAATTATCATATCTTAAACTCAAAAATAATTGGCAAGTAAATAATATTGCAAAATAAGATAAGATGTAAATTGATGTTCTTTAAAAAGATATATGTAGCTTTTATCAACTCTTTCAAAGGCATTTATCAAGCTTTGAAGAAAGAATTTGCCTTTCGGGTTGAATTTTTTCTTTCCCTTTTCTTCATACCTGCCTCCTTTTTTATTGGAGAAAATGCTCTAGAAATAATCTTGTTATCTGCAAGCACCCTTTTAATACTCATCGTCGAGTTGCTTAATACCGCCATAGAAACCACTTTGAACAGGGTAAGCTTAGAAGAGCATGATCTCACAAGATACGCCAAAGATATGGGTTCAGGAGCTGTACTTATTTCTCTTTTACTTTGGCTAGTCACCTGGTCGCTCATAGCTATTTACTAGACAACAAAGACTAATCATCGTAAAAAGGTTTGTTTAAAGAGTAATTAATTTTATGCAAGAACTCAGTCCAGTTTCAATGCGAACTAAGTTAGCCTTTGGAGTTGGAGCATCGGGAGAAGCAGGAACCCTATGGATGTTCAACGCTCTCACTTTTTTCTTTTATAACCAAGTCTTAGGTCTTCCTCCAGATTTGTCAGGTTATGCGGTTACCATCGCGATTATCTTCGATGCTATCACAGACCCTGTAATGGGTTCTATTTCAGATCGGTTCAGATCAAAATATGGGAGACGACATCCTTTTATGTTCGCAGCACCAGGACCGATACTAATAGCTCTATTTTTTATTTTTAATCCTCCGGATTCTATAAATACCGATTTATCTTTGTTTGCCTGGTATACCATTTTTACAATACTTATAAGGGTAAGCCTCACTTTATTTACGGTACCTCATTTAGCACTAGGAGCAGAACTCTCAGACGATTACGATGAGCGTTCTAAGGTGATGAGTTACAACACTCTATTTGGTTACGTGGGTGTTGTTTTTATGCATGTGTTCGTTTGGTTCATTATTTTTGATAACTTTGAAGATGGTCAGAGAAATATAGAAGCCTATACCCCAATTGTTATTTATGCTTCTGTTCTAATAGCTGGCTGCATTTTAGCTTCTTCCTGGTTTACCAAAGACCGAATTCCATATCTCAAAAGTCCGCCGGATGATGGAGAAAAAATAAGTTTTATTAGATTAATTAAAGATATACGAGGAGCCATAACCAACCGCAATTATTTAAATTTGCTGATGGGACTTTTTTTCCTTTCTGTATGTATTGGCACTCACGAAACTCTAGGTATATACATGGTTACCTTTTTTTGGGAATTAACTCCCTACCAAATAGGGTTTTTAATTATCAATAATATTATTGGTTATGTCTTAGGGTTTATTCTGGCAGCTAGATTACATAGAAGATTTGATAAAAAAGCTACGATTGTTACCACCTGTTTATTACTTACTATCTTTTGGTCTTCAGCTGTCACACTAAGATTATTCGATCTTGCTCCTGGGAACACTACTTGGGAGTTAGTAGTCTTTATAATTTGTTTGGGATCCATCTCATCTGCAAGTGGTGCTATCTTACACATAAGTGTTATGTCAGCTCTTGCTGATGTGGCAGATGAGAATGAATTGAAAACTGGTATGAGACAAGAAGGAATTTTCTATTCTGCACGTGCTTTTTTTGGTAAAGCTTCTAATGCTTTCGGCCATACGGTAGCGGGCTTAGCTCTAAAATTTATTGAATTCCCAGACAAGGCGATACCGGGAGAATTACCTAGCGATATGATATTTAATCTAGGACTAGTTGACGGACCCTTTGCTATGATTTGGGGTTTCATAGCAATCTTTTTTTACTACAGATATCGAATTAATAGAAAATATCATGCTCACATACAAGAACAATTAAAACTTAAAAAAGAAGCTAGAAGCTCTTCAGATAAGGTTGAATCTGTATAATGCGAGCTGAATTAAACACAAGAACATAGAGATGACAAAAGGTTTGCCTAAAAAAATTACAAAAATAAGATCCAAGCCATCAAGAAGAGAGGCTGAAAAAGCAGTTAAAACACTTATAAAGTGGGCGGGAGATAATCCCAACAGAGAAGGCTTAAAGGAAACTCCCAAAAGAGTGGTAAATGCTTATGAAGAATTCTTTCACGGTTATCACATTAAGCCTGAAGAGGTTCTTTCTAAAACCTTTGACGAAGTTAAAGGTTATGACGAGATGATAATTGTCAGAGATATTGCAATAGAGTCGCATTGTGAGCATCACATGGTTCCATTTATTGGTATAGCTCACATTGGATATATACCAGATAAAAGAGTTGTTGGAATAAGTAAGTTAGCCAGGATAGCGGACGTTTTTGCTAAACGCCTCCAAACTCAAGAAACAATGACCGCACAAATTGCAGATACCATTAACGAAGTTCTGAAGCCCAGGGGAGTAGCAGTTGTTATTGATGCCCAGCATCAATGTATGACGACTAGAGGAATTCATAAGTCAGAAAGCAGCACTATAACTAGCAGAATGCTTGGTCTATTTAGAACTAACTCCAATACAAGAAATGAATTTATGAACCTTATAAATTCTGCCAATAATTAATTATCACTAGCGGGTGTCTACCCCTGAAGTAACTCCCCAAAGACCAATTATCCTTGCTTCTGGTTCTGAAATTAGGAAACAGATGCTTGGGGATGCTGGTATTGTTTTTTCTGTACAAGCATCTGAGCTAAACGAATCTAAGCTTAAGAAGATTTCTGAAGAAGAACCTTTTCAAGATCGGGTCATAAAGTTGGCTTCTGCAAAGGCCAAAGTGATAAGCAAAAAAAATAAAGATTGTTATGTAATAGGATCTGACCAAATGTGCGTTTATAAAGATAAGTTACTTAATAAACCTGGTAACTTTGAAAATGCAGTAAAACACTTATCCTTGCTTTCCGGTAATACCCATTATCAATACAGTGGTGTATGCATATCTCTTAACGGAGAATCCATTTGGTCCTTCTCTGATAAAGCCTCTCTTACCATGCATAATCTTTCTGAAGAAGAGATAGTTTCTTATGTAAAAGCTGATGAGCCTTATCAGTGCTCAGGCTCTTATAAATATGAATCCTTGGGAGTGAACCTTTTTTCAAAAGTTGAAGGCTCTAGTGAAACCATTCAAGGATTGGCTCTCACGCCACTTCTAAAAGCTCTAAGAGAACTTGGAACTATTCCCTAAGCTGTGTTTCATCGAAAAGATGAAATTGGCCTTTTAGATCCTTCCAAGGAAAAAAGCACCTGCCAAAGTTGCAAACTCCTAGAACGAAAATTAGCAGCGCTTGTTAATAACCAATAAGTCCACATCCTGTAAAACTGTTTATCGTATGTATCTTTCAAAACTTCATAGTTATTTACAAAATTCTCATACCAACACATTAAAGTTTTGTCGTAATGAGGCCCAATGTTTTGCCAATCATCAAAAATAAAAATACCTTCACTGGCCTCAGCGATTTGTTCTGCTGAAGGCATCATTCCATTTGGAAAAATATATTTTTCGACCCAAGGGTCTGCAACACTTTCAGATTCATTACCTCCAATCGTGTGAAGAAGGAAGGCCCCACCTTGTTTTAAACACCTTCTTACAACTTGGAAAAATTCTCGGTAGTTTTTATACCCAACAGCTTCAAACATTCCAATCGAGTAAATGGAATCAAACTTTTCGTCTAAATCTCTATAATCCACTAACCTAAATTCTACCTTCAATCCCTTGAGATCTTCTTTCGCGTAATTTAATTGTTCATTAGAAATAGTTATTCCTACAACACTGACTCCATATTCCTTTGCAAAGTATTTAGCTGCTCCTCCCCATCCACACCCAATATCCAAAACTTTCATTCCAGCTTTCAGATCTAATTTCTTCGCAACCAAATCCAGTTTTGCAATCTGAGACTGTTCTAGAGTAGAAACATTTTTGGTCCAATACCCACAGGTGTAAGTCATGGTTTTATCTAGCATTAAGGAAAAAAGGTCATTACCAATATCATAATGGCGTTCTGCGACTTGAAAAGCTCGTGACACGGACTGTAAATTTTTTATTTTGCTTTTAATATTGCCCAGAATTCTGGGTACCCCCCCTACTTCCTTATAAATACCACTACTAAGAATTTTGTCAAAAAATATATCTAAGCGATCGCAATCAAACCACCCTTTCATATAACTTTCCCCAAAGCCTAAACTGCCATTAAATAAAATACTTTTGTATAACTCTGAGTTATGGATTTTGATATCCCAAGGTCGATTTCCATCTATTTCTATATCAACCGAAGCCAAGAGATCTTTGTATTTGTTTTCTAAAAATTTTTCAAACATATTTATTTAGTTAATTCTAAATGCAAATGATCTATTATTTAAATATAATTTCTTTATATAAAGTTAACTAATAATCTACTGGGGGAAAAATGGCATTCGATTCTAAGCACAATCAAGAAAAATCTAACGCTTTTGATCCTGACGCACTAAGAGCCAAGTACTCTGAAGAAAGAGATAAGAGAGTAAGACCCGACGGTAATGCTCAATATCAGGAAGTTAAAGGAGAATTCTCTTATTTTGTACAAGATCCTTACATTGAAAATGAGATAAAGAGAGATCCAATAGAAGATGAAGTTGAAGTAGTCATCGTAGGTGGGGGATTTGGCGGAATGCTTGCAGGAGCAAGATTAAGAGAAGCTGGTGTAGATGATTTTAGAATCATTGAAAAAGCAGGAGACTTTGGAGGTACTTGGTATTGGAATAGATACCCAGGAGCATCTTGTGATATAGAGTCTTATATTTATTTTCCTTTATTGGAAGAATTAAATTTTATACCCAAGGAAAAATACACTAATGCTCCTGAGACCCTAGAATACTGCCAATTAATGGCTAAAAAATACAAACTCCATGAAAGGTCCTGTATGCAAACAGAAGTTATCTCGGCTGAATGGGATGAGTCTATTGGTAGATGGATTATCTGTACGGATAGAAAAGACAGAATCAAAGCTCGATTTATAGTTAATTCTAATGGGCCCCTTAATAGACCTAAATTGCCAGATATTACTGGAATAAATGATTATAAAGGCCATACTTTTCATACAAGCAGATGGGATTACAGTTACACAGGAGGATCTTCTGCAGGAAATTTAACAAAGTTAAAAGACAAAAAAGTTGCCGTTATTGGAACAGGTGCAACGGCTGTTCAGTGTGTTCCTCACTTGGGAGAAACCGCAGAGCATTTATACGTCTTTCAACGAACTCCTTCTTCAATAGATGTAAGAAATAACACAAAAACTGACCCTGAGTGGGCTTCGAGTCTAGAATCTGGATGGCATGCAAAAAGGAGAAACAATTTTGAATCTTTTTTGGCCGGAGTTTACCAAAAGGAAGATCTTGTGAATGATGGATGGACTGAATTATTTAGGAATTTGTTCAGTGCCTTTAGAAAGAGAAGACCACCAAAATACAAAATAGCAACCTGGGCTGTTTCATCTGTTTTTTCACCTAAACTTTATAAATTGGGTTTTGAAAGTTATATGAGAGAAAAATTTCTCAATTTCGTGGGGATGGACAATCTCATGCAAGAAATGGAAATGGCTGATTTTGAAAAAATGGAACAAGTAAGAGCTAGAGCAGATGCGGTTGTTGAGGATCCAAAAACGGCTGAATCACTTAAGCCTTATTATCGTCAATTTTGTAAGAGACCATGTTTCCATGACGAGTACTTACAAACATTCAATAAGCCTAACGTAACTCTAGTGAACACTGAAGGCAAAGGAATAGATCAAATTACTGATAAGGGAATAATGTTCGATGGCAAAGAATATGAAGTTGATTGCATCATTTTTGCCACCGGATTTGAGGTTGGAACTGCTTATACCAGAAGATCTGGTTACGAAATTTACGGGAGGGATGGAATATCTTTAACTGATAAGTGGAAAGATGGCCTGTCAACTTTTCACGGAATGCATTCCAGAGGCTTTCCTAATTGTTTTTTCTTTGGTCCTCAACACTCAGCTTTTACTGCTAATTTTACTTATTCTCTTGATGAACAAAGTATACATCTAGCTTACATTCTAAAAACTGCTTTAGCTAAGGGTATTAACCTAATTGAAGCTTCTCAAGAAGCCGAGGAAGGATGGATTGAAACAATAGTTGAAAAAGCAAGATTAACTCAAGACTTTCAAGAAAAATGTACTCCTGGTTATTACAATAACGAAGGTCATCCAAATGTATTGGCTCAAAATACATTTTATGGTGGTGGCCCTATTGAATTCTTTGGCCTCATGGATCGGTGGAGATCAGATGGGAATCTCAAAGGATTAGAGTTGTCAAATAAATAACTCATTATTCTTCTTTGGATCTTATCTCTCTAAAAAAACCTTTAAAGGAAGATCAAGTTAATGGTATGCACTCTCTCAATCAGGAAAACATTCCCGAAGTTGGTGATGTTTCTGATTTAGTTGATTTTCAATTACTTTTAGATTTTTCGGAACACATACTTTGCTTCAAAGATAAAGGTGTTGTAATAGGTTTTGTCTTATGCATGAGAGAGGGTCAATCTTACCAATCAGAGAACTACAAATATCTCACATCTAGATTTTCTAATTTTCTATACATAGATCGAATAGCTATTAAAAAAGAGTACAGGAGAAGAGGGTTAGGTGAAAAAATATATCTAGAACTTGTGTCTATAGCTGAAAAATTAGGATTAGATATTCTATGTGAAGTTAACACTAGGCCAAGAAATGATGCCTCTTTATTATTTCATGAAAAAATGGGGTTTGAAGAGATAGGAACAAATGACTTCGAAAAAAATAGTGTGATGTATTTAAGAAAAGAAACTTAATTAGTGTTTTAATTTTTTTGGAAAGAGCTCCCCTATTCTTTTTGGTTCCGGTTCTATCATTTCTTCAACACTACTTTCTATCCTTCCATAAGCATTCCAGACTTTAAAACCTAGTCTGGATCTCAATTTGTTGGAACAAGAATCCCACAACTTCCTATCTAGGCCAATAGTCTGGTTTTCCTGTTGTCGGAATTGAGGAGCACAAAAAGTAGTTAAGACTCCTAATCTATCTGTATTGCCTGTATTTGCTCCTGTGCCATGCCACAACCTTCCATCAAGAACCATCAATGTACCCTCCTTAGAAACAGCTTGTTTGACAGGATATATGCTCTGATCTTCTTGATTTGGGTGAGCCCCGGTTAAATGAGAACCTGGAACCACCTCAGTGGCACCATTTGTTTCGGTAAAATCTGAGAGCATCCACATGCAATTAGCTACTACGGGAGGAGAAATACCTAAATCAGTATCAGGTTTTAAAAAAGAATCAGAAGCTTTCCTGGAAATTTCTGAAGCTCGAATGAAATCGTCTCCCGGTTTTATAGGTTGAGGCATCCACCATTGATCAGTATGCAGCCCCATCCTGACTCCACCCGGTTTAGTAATGTTTGCTGAATGGGTAGATAAAATAAAATCTTTTCCTAATATATGACCAACCAACTCATCAACATAAGGATGGACTACCATATCCCTAAAGCATTGACCCTTATTAGCTAACATCCATAAACGTTGATTAATACCACCGTTTGAAAGAGTAAATGCACCTTTATTAACTTTATTTCCTGAAAGATAAATGTTTTGGTTAACCCCCCCATCTCGAAAAGAAACCCCCTGCTCTTCTTCGGC
>Ga0208830_1000206_pt1 | contig 33003 bp, 27 predicted proteins | sample DeeseametaMP2634_FD_184169 | JGI IMG/M metagenome (GOLD analysis project Ga0208830, IMG submission 184169) | Marine microbial communities from the Deep Atlantic Ocean - MP2634 (SPAdes) | ecosystem: Environmental > Aquatic > Marine > Oceanic | place: Northeast of Antigua and Barbuda, North... | reverse complement strand
TGGGGAAGTATTCGATGTAGCGGTGGATATTCGTCAAGGTTCTCCGACCTTTGGCCAGTGGGAAGGCGTCATTCTGAGCGAAGAAAACAAACGCCAGTTCTGGGTACCACCAGGATTTGCTCATGGCTTTGTAGTTCTGTCTGATGTTGCTGATTTTGAGTACAAGTGTACTGACTATTACGACCCCTCTGATGAGGGCAGTCTTGCCTGGGATGATCCTGAAGTTGCGGTCCAGTGGCCACTGGACAAACTGGATGGGGCGCCACAGCTGTCGGCAAAAGACAGCGAGGCGGGGTCTCTGGCTTCTCTGAGGGTGGCAGAATGAAGTGGCTGATCACTGGTGGAAACGGTCAGCTTGGTCGCTGTCTTCAGGATCGCCTTCAGCTTCGGCCTGGTGATGAATTCAGAGCAGTGGATGCCGATATCCTGGATATCACTGACGAGGCAGCCGTCGCCGCTGAACTCGCCTCATATCAACCAGACGTTCTGATCAATGCAGCGGCTTATACAGCGGTTGATAAGGCCGAGTCAGATGAGGCTGTTGCTGCTCGTGTCAATGCAGATGCGTCAGGTATTCTGGCCGCCGCATGTGAAAAGGCAGGGATCTGGCTTGCGCATGTTTCTACAGATTATGTGTTTGATGGTTCTGCAAGTATTGCCTATCGCGAAGAAGATCCGGTGTCTCCGTGTTCTGTGTATGGCGCAACTAAGCTTGACGGTGAGAAGCTGGTGACTGCTGGCACCAGCCGCCACCTTATTGTCCGGACAGCCTGGGTGTTCAGTGAATACGGCAATAACTTTGTTAAAACTATGCTGCGCCTCGGCCGTGAGCGCGACAAGCTGTCGGTCGTTGCTGACCAGTTTGGCTGTCCGACTTATGCGGGCGATATTGCAGACTGCCTGATCCGCCTGGTGTCGATGGCTCGTGATGGTAAAGCCGAAGCCGGTATTTATCATTTTGCAGGTGACCTGGCAGTGAACTGGTGGAGCTTCACTCGTGAAATTCATGCCATGGCGGTGTCAAAGGGCTTGATGTCTGAAGCACCAGTACTCGAGGCGATCCCGGGCTCTGCGTATCCGACACCGGCAAAACGCCCTGCGTTTTCTGTACTCGACTGTTCTAAGTTAAACGCGTTGGGAATTGCGCCCTCAGATTGGCGGTCAGGCCTGAATCACGTCTTAAATACTGTCTCTGAGTGAGGAAGTCATGGATCGAAAGCGGAAGATAATGGCGGTCGCCTCCGAAGGTGGCCACTGGATTCAGTTAATGCGCCTGCGACCGGCGTTTGAGGGGGCATCGGTAGTATATGTGTCCACTAATCCGGGGCTGGCGTCTGCATTCAACCTGGATGATTTCCGCTGTCTTCCGGACGCCAACCTGGATAAAAAACTCAAGTTGATGTGGGTGTTACTGAAAGCGTTTTTCCTGGTACTGAAAGAACGTCCGACGCACATTATTACTACCGGGGCAGCACCTGGGTTTGCGGTGCTTCTGTGTGGGAAGCTGCTCGGAGTAAAAACCATCTGGATAGACAGTATCGCTAATGCAGATGAGTTATCAGGAGCCGGTAGCAAAGCTGGCAAGGTGGCTGATCATTGGTTGACCCAGTGGGAGCACCTGACAGAAAAGTATCCAGGCCTCGAGTATAGGGGGCGGGTGATATGAAGAAGCGACTATCCTTAAGAGAGCTAAGCGTCATAAGAATACTAAATAATGAGAATTTAAGGCTGCACTAATGGAGTTGATATTAATCTTATGTACAGTGGTCGCATGTTTTTTCGTTGCAAAAATATTTTCTCTATTTGATGGCTTTAGTTATGTGGGTGATAGAAAGTCAAGGTTTGAGACTCTAGATGGTTTGCGCGGTTACCTAGCTTTGGCTGTGTTTTTACATCATTTTGTTATTACATATAAGTGGAAAACGATTGGTGAGTTTTTCAGTGCTGACGAAATTTACTTTCAAAATATGGGTAAGGTAGGTGTTGCCATATTTTTTATGATTACGGGGTTTCTGTTTTTTTCGAAAATAATCTCTGATAAGGGTAGGACTAACTGGCTAGGTTTATATGAGTCACGTTTTTTTCGAATAATGCCGTTGTATATTTCAACAGTTGTTATGATAGTTTTCTTTGCTTTTTGGGCAACGGATTTTAAGCTTCTAGTAGATTTTTCTACGATACTATTGCAGGTTTTTAAGTGGGTGTTTTTTTGGGGTGGGGAAGTTAATACGTATGAGGATACTAAGTTAATTATTTCAGGTGTTCATTGGACGTTGAAGTATGAATGGATTTTTTATCTTTCTCTTCCGCTCGTTTCAGCCCTTTTTGTAAGACTTGGTTTTTTCTCTATACTATTATTCCTGGTGCTGTCTATATACTTATACTACTATCCTTCTTATGCGATTGGTTTGTCGACAAAATATATCTATTTTTTTGCTTTCGGGTCTCTTGTTGCATGGGTTGTTGATGAATTGAAGGGAAGCTATTCCGAGTTCTTCTCTAATGGTTACTGGTCGTCCCTATCAATTGTCTTAATTTTATGTGCGGTGTTTTATCCGGATACTTTTGATTTTTTACATTTTATATTGATATCTTTATTTTTTGTTCTAATTGTTTTTGGTGTCGATATCTTTGGTTTGCTGAAACTGAGGGGGTCTATAATTTTAGGGGAAGTTAGTTATAGTATTTATCTGCTGCATGGAATGGTTCTGTATGTGCTGTTTAGTGTGTTTTTCAACGATGTTGTGACTGAGCTGTCTAGGTCCGAATATTATATGTACATGCCCTTGGTTGGCATTGTTGTTGTTTTGCTATCTATTTTTACTTTTTGGTTTATAGAGAAACCAGCGATACTCTACGGTAAAAGATATTTGCTATCAAATTTCATCTCCAGTTTTAGTGTGTTTAGGTTTAATGGAAAATAGATTTTTGATTCCCCCCCCCCTTCACCGTTTTATTTGGGTTGCCGTCATTGAGTTTAGAGTGGGTGTTAGTATTAGGGTTCGATGTTATAAGTAAACGCTGATCCTGATTAATCAGATTTACGCTGTCAATCAATGAATCGCTACTGGCTGATTGCATTTAGATATCGCTATGTGATTAGGATTCGGCCCCTGTAGTTTGAGATGCTTGTCTAGACCATTACCGCTGGCAACTTCGGCGCCTGTTAAAAAACTTCCTTGGTGAGCAGTAAGAGTGCAGTGGGTCTTGTGCTGGGAGGGCGCATGCGGAAACTGTTTTGGAGTAACAAAATGGGAATGGTTAACCTGAAGAAACTACCGAGCTCAGGGTTGAGTAGAATTGGATATAATTAATTATATCGAACGGTTCCATAATTCAAGAATGAGACGTAGACTTGTAACACAGAGTACGGAGGTTTAGTGCTTTATTAAGCTTTGCGGTTAGACGGGAAAAAACAGTCAGTTAGTACTATTTGATTATCGTGAGCAAAAAGCAACTATCCCGGGAATCACTTAAAAATCAGAACCCCTTTTAATGTGATAGTTAAAGAGTGACCTTCAAGTACGGGAATGAAAACTGTATGTCTTGCGGTTACTAACTTGCCGCTCCATAGTACTTCCGATGCCCTCGAGGCCTCTCTGGAGTACAGCTAATTACTTGGTTGAGGCTTAAAAATTCGGAGTTAGTTATATGATCTACGTCACAGTAGGGACTCAGTTGCCTTTTCCTCGTCTCATCAAGGCGATAAACGATTGTGCCGCAGAGAAGGGCTATGATGTGTTTGCTCAGATTGGTCCCGATGACGGCGACTATCCGGCGATCCGGACAGAGGCTTTTGTCTCGCCTGCAGAGGCTGACACGTTAATTCAGAAGGCTGATCTGGTGATCGCACATGCGGGCATGGGGACCATCATTACCGCCTCGCAGTATGGTAAGCCTCTGATTGTGATGCCTCGGCAGTTTCGCTTCGGCGAACATAGAAACGATCACCAGGTGGCGACGGCTAAGCGCTTCTGCGATTTTCCCAATATCGAGGTCGTCGAGTCTGATGAAGCCTTGAATGTGGCAATTGGTCGCTTTCTGGATAGTGCTTCCGACACCTCTTACCAACAGGCATCGCAGTTCGCTCCGAAAGAATTTACTGACGCTCTGAAAGAACTACTTTCAGACTGACTCTATGCTTGTTCCTGTTATTCTGGCTGGTGGCAGCGGCACCCGCCTTTGGCCTGTATCCCGGGAGCTTCACCCCAAACAGTTCCTGCGTTTTGGCTCTGATATAAGCTTTTTTCAGCAGTCCATTCTGAGGGCTGGATCTCTTTCTGAAGAAAAGCCCATTGTTATGGCATCCGAGGATCATCGTTTTCTTGTTGCTGAGCAACTTCGCGAGCTGGGTGTCGAGGCGCATATCATTCTGGAGCCATGTGGACGGAATACTGCACCTTCTATTGCGGTGGCGTCTGCCTACCTGTCTGAGAGCTTGAATGCTCCGAATGCCGTCATGGTTGTGATGGCATCGGATCACGTTATGGAGGATGTTAACCCCCTGCAGGTGGCCGTTAATGCATTGGCCTCAGAAGTAGTTGGTGAATCAATCGGGGTGTTGGGTGTGCAGCCTGATCATCCTGCGACGGGTTATGGGTACATTCAGTGCGGCGAAGCGTTTGAGTCTCGCCATTGTGAGTTGTGGAGTGTTGAACGGTTTATCGAGAAACCTCCTGTTGAGCTGGCCAGCGAGTTGATCAAAGATCCCGGCTATGCCTGGAATAGCGGTATGTTTGTCGCCACCGGCGATACTTTTTTGCAGTTGTTCTCCAGGTATTGCCCAGACATCCTGCAGGCGTGCGTGGGCGCATTGGAAGGGGCCTCCCGGGATCTCGATTTTCTCCGACTTGATCAGTCTGGCTTCACACAATGTCGTTCAGATTCCTTCGACTATGCCGTGATGGAACCTCTCTCTGCCGCCGCGGATGGCGTTGGAATTCTGATGGCCAGAATTGACAACGGCTGGAGCGATGCGGGTAGTTGGAGTGCACTGGCGGCAACGCAGCCACCTACAGGCGATAGTAATGTCTTGCTGGGTCACGGTGAGGTGGTGTGCGAGCAGACGCGAGACTCCGTGATTCATTCCTCGGGGAGATTAATCGCCACGCTTGGTGTAAATAACCTTCTTATTGCTGATACAGGTGATGCGCTCCTTGTGGCGGAGCGGTCCTGCGAGCAGGAGATAAAAACGGTGGTTCAGAGGTTACGTCAGCATAATGTTGGCGTAACACGTGAGCATGTGCGGGTTCATCGCCCCTGGGGGTTCTATGAAACCCTGGATGATGCTGTCGGGTTTAAGGTGAAACGCTTGTGTGTGCACCCCGGCGAGCGTTTGTCTCTGCAGAAGCATGAGCACCGGGCAGAGCACTGGATCGTAGTCTCTGGAGTTGCGACCACTCAGATCGGCGGCGACACCCATGAGTTTGGGGCCAATGAGTCAGTGTTTGTACCTTGTGGAGTTCCACACGCGCTGATCAATCAGGGCGCTGAAGACCTGGTAGTGATTGAAGTCCAGACCGGGAGTCGCCTGAGTGAAGATGATATTGTCCGTCTGGATGATCCTTATCATCGTTCCTGATCAGGAACGCGATGTTGCTGATAAGACAGAGCGGCTATTCTGTCTCGCGGGTAACTCCTTCGAGTGGTAACATCCACTTGTTTTTCACATTGTTCAGGGAACAACACTGATATGAAAATTGCGATTGCCGGTACAGGGTATGTAGGCTTGTCTAACGCTATGCTGCTCGCGCAGAACCACGAAGTTATTGCGGTAGATATCGTCCCAGAGAAAGTGGCTTTGCTGAATGACAAGCAGTCTCCGATCGTGGATGCTGAAATCGAAGACTTCCTCGCTAACCGTGAGATTAATTTCAGGGCGACACTGGACAAAGCAGAAGCATACGCAGGGGCGAAGTTTGTCATTATCGCCACACCGACTGACTATGACCCTGTTACCAACTACTTCAACACCCGCTCTGTCGAAAGTGTCGTGAAGGATGTCGTAGCGATTAATCCCGATGCGGTCATGATCATCAAATCTACGATTCCGGTTGGCTACACTGCACGGTTAAAAGAAGAGCTGGGCACCGACAATGTTATCTTTTCGCCAGAATTTCTGCGTGAAGGGAAAGCGCTCTATGACAATCTTTATCCTTCCCGGATTATTGTCGGAGAGCAGTCTGAACGGGCACAGGAATTCGCGAATCTCTTGCTTGAAGGCGCAGTGAAAGAGGACGTTCCGGTACTGTTTACGGATTCAACTGAAGCTGAAGCTGTTAAGCTGTTTTCGAATACCTACCTGGCAATGCGGGTGGCTTACTTTAACGAGCTGGACTCATACGCTGAAACACACGGACTGAACAGTCGTCAGATTATTGAAGGCGTTGGTCTCGACCCCCGAATTGGTAATCACTACAACAACCCGTCGTTCGGTTACGGAGGGTATTGTTTGCCAAAAGATACCAAACAGTTGCTCGCCAACTTCGAGGACGTGCCCAGTAATATCATCCGGGCGATTGTTGATGCCAACAGTACGCGCAAAGACTTTGTTGCTGATTCTGTGATCCGCAAGAACCCGAAGGTAGTAGGTATTTACCGTCTGGTGATGAAGTCAGGTTCTGACAATTTCCGGGCGTCTGCTATTCAGGGCATTATGAAGCGAATCAAGGCCAAGGGTATTGAGGTTGTGGTTTACGAACCCGTGCTGGAAGAAGACAACTTCTTTAATTCCCGCGTTATTAATGACCTTGAGGCTTTCAAAGCCGAGGCTGACGTCATTGTGGCCAACCGCTTGTCGGATGATATCCGCGACGTGGCTGACAAGGTGTATACCCGGGACCTGTTTGGCTCTGATTGATTCGGCCCCGTCATCAGATTGTAGAGGCTGCTTTAAATATCCTGTCATCCTCGCGAGGGCGGGGATCCAGCGTAAGAATGCATATGGATTCCCACTTTCGTGGGAATGACAGAGGCTGCTTGAAATACCCTGTCATCCCTGCGAACGCGGGGATCCAGCGTAAGAATGCTTATAGATTCCCACTTTCGTGGGAATGACAGAGGCTGCTTGCGATGCCCTGTCATCCTCGCGAACGCGGGGATCCAGCGTAAGAATGCATATGTATTCCCACTTTCGTGGGAATGACAGAGGTTTCTTGAAATGACAGAGGCTATTTGAAACGGCTGAGGCTGCTTGAAATATCCTGTCATCCCCGCGAAGGCGGGGATCCAGAGTAACAAGAAAACCAGGGAAGGTTTTTATGTACCAGATATCGCACCACGGTGCCGTCACCGGCGTGACCGGCTCCTGTCACCGCCTGACACTCGAGTCAGGCGGCTCCATCCTTGTCGATTGTGGCATGTTTCAGGGGGCAGAGTCGTCTCCGACCGAGCCGGGACAGTCTCCCATCGATTTTGATATTGAAGATGTCGAAGCACTGGTCGTGACGCACTGCCATATTGATCACGTTGGTCGCATTCCTTATCTGCTCGCTGCCGGGTTCAAAGGGCCAATCTTTGCGACCGAAGCAACTGCACAGTTGTTGCCGCTGGTTCTGGAAGACGCTCTTAAAGTAGGGGTGACCCGCGATGAGGCCCTGATCAAAACCTTTCTGAAGCTACTCTCTCAACGTCTGCGCCCCGTCCCTTACAAACAGTGGTTTCAACTGAGTGATCTTGCAGGAGTGAAAGCGAAGTTTCATCCTGCGGGCCACATTCTTGGCTCTGCTTATGTCGAGTTTGCCGTGGGCGCTTCACTGAGGCAGTCAAAAAGGGTGATCTTCTCGGGAGATTTAGGTGCGCCTTACTCGCCATTGCTCCCTGCACCAAAGTCGCCGTACCAATGTGATGATCTGGTGATTGAAAGTACCTATGGAGACAGGCTTCACGAGGGGAGAAAACACAGGCGCAAGGCGCTGCAGCTCGCAATTGAGAGAAGTCTGAAAAACGGCGGTACCATTCTGATTCCTGCGTTCTCAATAGGGCGGACCCAGGAGCTACTGTATGAGATTGAAGACATTATCCATCGGATGAAGAATCGTAGAGTGAATCGGGGGCAGGCGCTACGGTGGGAGGCGCTGGACATCATTGTTGATTCACCTCTCGCTGCGCAGTTCACAAGCCACTATCGCTCTCTTAAGCGATTGTGGGATGCGGAAGCGAGGCGAAAGACACGAAGTGGCCGGCATCCGCTGTCATTCGAGCAACTCACAACCATCGAAAGTCATCGCGAGCACTTGCAAAGTGTTCGATATCTTGCGGACTCCGGTCACCCGGCGATTGTAATCGCCGCGAGTGGCATGTGTGCGGGTGGCCGAGTTATGAACTACCTGAAGGCTTTGCTTCCCGATAGCCGCACGGACGTCGTGTTCGTCGGCTATCAGGCCGCGGGAACGCCAGGCCGGGACATTCAGAAGTATGGTCCTTCTGGCGGGTATGTCTTGATTGATCGGCAGAAGATCGATATCAGGGCGAACATACATACCTTGTCGGGCTATAGTGCTCACGCGGATCAGGGAGATCTGGTGCGCTTTGTCACGAGAATGAAACGGCCACCGGACATTATCCGCATTGTCCACGGCGACTCTACTGCTAAGCTTGCCTTGAAGCACAAATTCCAGGATAAGTTCCCTGATACACGTGTCTATGTACCAGATTGAGCCATAATTCTGCTTTCGGCTTTAGACATTCTGAGAACACTCTTGCGTTTTCAATGATGACAATCTGGTTCTTTGGTATGAAATCAGGAGTGACTTACCGGCTTTCCTGTCATATCCGGCATGGACATATTGCGCACACCCGACGATAATCACCACATCGACAGCACAACGCTGTGAAAGGAGATTTGCATGACGAAACAGGGAGTTATCCGGTCAAACGAAGGTACCTTCGGACTGGTCTATCGCGTCATTGATATGGCTGTCATTCTTCTCGCTCTGATGGCATCGCTGTCAGCGTTCGGGATTCAGCCAGACCCTCGTTATCTGATTGCGGGCCTCTCCGGTTCTGTACTATTTCTTTTGTTTGCAGAGTCTCTTGAGGTCTACCGCTCCTGGCGGGCGACATCCTCTATCAGGATGCTCTCCACCTCGACATTCGCATGGGTGATCGTTTCGGCCTGCCTCACAGTCATGGCTTTCTTTGCCAAAGTGTCTGAAGACTACTCCCGCCTGGTGATGGGGGTATGGATGTTGGGTACCTTATTTGCTCTCACTGGCTGGCGCTTCATATTCCGTCAGTTTCTGAGAGAAGTGCGGGTTCGCGGCTATAACACCCGGCGGGTTGCCATCGTTGGTATCAACGATGCTGCTATTGCCATGAAAAAGCAGATCGCGATGAACCCGGAACTGGGATACCAGTTCAAGGGCTTTTACGATGATCGTTGTCATGAACGCCTGAAGTCTGAGTTTCCTGATGCCACCCTTGAAGGAACGATTGATCAACTGATTGAACTGACGCAGGCAGGCAAAGTTCAGGTGATTTTCATTGCGTTACCTTTGAAAGCACAGAAGCGGATTGCGCAGATCCTTGAAAAATGCGGTGACACTACTGCGTCGGTACATCTTATCCCTGACTTCTTTACCTTCAACCTGCTGCATGCTCGTCTCAGTGAAGTGGGAAGCATGCAGACACTCAGTGTTTATGATTCGCCGATCTTTGGTATCAATGACGTACTGAAACGCATGTTCGACATCGTTTTTTCATTAAGTGTACTGTCGGTGATCGCTCTGCCGATGGCAGTGATTGCAGCTCTGGTGAAGATCACATCTCCCGGACCAGTGATTTTCAAGCAGGTCCGCTATGGGCTGGATGGTCGCCGTATCGAAGTCTGGAAATTCCGCAGCATGACCACCATGGACAACGGGGATAAAGTGGTACAGGCAACGAAGGGCGATGCCCGTATCACTCCATTGGGTGCCTTTATCCGTAAAACGTCACTCGATGAGCTGCCGCAGTTTATTAACGTCCTGCAGGGAAGTATGTCAGTGGTGGGTCCGCGCCCCCATGCTGTTGCTCACAACGAGGAATATCGGAAGCTGATTCCATACTACATGCTGCGCCACAAGGTGAAGCCTGGCATCACTGGGTGGGCACAGATCAATGGCTACCGCGGTGAAACTGATACACTCGACAAAATGGAAGGGCGGGTTGAGTATGATCTGGATTATATTCGCAACTGGTCGCTCTGGATGGACATCAAGATTGTCTTTTTGACCTTCTTCAAGGGATTCACGGGTAGTCACGTACATTGAGTGGAGAATCAATGTTGTCATCTGATAGACACCCGAAAGTATGGGTGTTTGCCTTCATGTTCTATGGCACTCTCTTGTCAGGGATGAGCTTGTGTAAGTCACTGGGCGTCTATGAGCCAGAGTTGAAAGATCTTGCGCGGTTGATGGGGGGCGATAAATGGATGCATTTCTTCTTTTCCGCTGGGCTGAGCGTTTTGACGCTTAAGGCCAGTCAATCCTGTTTCGTTAACTGCAATGAGGTCCTCAGAATATCCGTTATTGTAGTCCTTCTTCTTGTCATTCTCAGTGTAGAGGAGTTCCTGCAGCTATTCTCAGATAATCGAGCCGTCGACATTCGTGATGTTTTCTATGGTATGTCGGGTGTATTGTCAGGCACTGGCCTCTATACTTTGACCAACATTGGGAATATAAGAGTGCGGTTTCTAAGTGGTACAGATTTTGATTAAGACCAGTTCGGTATTTGGTATGTTGCGTCACTTTTTATTGTTCTTCCCTCTGGTTGTCGTTAATCATGTTGGAGCTTTGGAGCAGGCTGGTATCGCAGTCGGTAGCGGTTTCGTAGTGTTTCCCGCGGTTACTTATGGGATCAAGGATGACAGCAACGCATACAGTCAGCCGGATTCCACAAAGGAATCTGCCACGGTGACTAGTATAAGTCCTGAAGTCGTTATGACCCTTGATACGGGGCAGGGTGAGTACGAACTGATGTATGTGTTGGAACAAGGGGCCTACAGTACAAACGCGAACGATAATTACACTGACCAGACTTTAACTGCAGGGGGAGTAGTATCCTTGAGTCGGAGGTCGACGGCGACAGTAGAAGGTTCCTACGTGCTGGGACATGATGCGAGGGGGGCTGGTGTAGATGAAGGTGTGGTCGCTGTTGAGGATGTATTTTATCCAGATAAACATCGGACGGCTTCTATTGGTGGGAGTATTGAGTTGGGGGCTGAGAATTCGCTTCTTGGCTTTTCAACCTTTGGGCGGTTTACAGATAAGAATTACATAAATAATTTTGACAGAGGTACCGCGGACAGGGAGTATTTCTCTTGGCTTGCAGGGGTTGGCACATCGATATATCTGAGCCCGGATGCTGACATTGTTGTTGAGGGGCGTGCGACAAGAGTTGACTACATCAGTAGCTCTGGCGATGCGCAGTCTAAGGAAGCGAGTGGGCACTCACTTCTCGGCGGGTTTTCCTGGAGTTTTTCCGGAAAGAGTACAGGGCGGGCGGTTGTGGGTGCAACCCAGAGGGTGCCTGACGACACTAATCAGAGCGCTCAGACATCCCTTAGTTGGGAGGTTGAAGCAGAATGGAGCCCCAAGGCACATTCAACTTTTGCTTTGACCACTTCGCGGGCTTTTGCTGAAACGTCCGGGCCCGGATCATTCTCAAATGCATCATCAACCGTCATATCATGGGATCATGCCTACTCAATATTCTTCGCGAGCTCTATTCAGGCAATCTATTCAAGGCAGCTGTTTTATCTTAACGATAAGGTCGTCCGTACCGATAACTCATATACTTTGAGTCCCTCGCTAATATACTCACCTTCGCGAGCTATGGATATTTCTGTTGGGGTGAGTTATCTCACAAAGCAATCAACGAACGATGATTTGGAGTTTGATCGCATGATTTATTCTCTGGATCTGGCTTTGGGGATCTGATCAGAGTGTATAAAGCTTAACCATAAGAACTTAACTGGTGATGGATAATCTACGATGAAAGCGATTTTTTTGTTATTGATAACGTTATTTAGTGTTGGGGTGTCGGGCAATGAGGCGGACAACTATAAACTGGGTGCGGGTGACTTCATATCTATCTCAGTGTACGGTGAGCCAGACTTGAGCATCGACGTCCGGATAGGATCATCTGGCTCGATCTCTTATCCTTTCCTTGGGGATCTCACAGTTAGTGGGCTTACCGTCAAACAATTTGAAGAGAAAATTGTAGCAGGCCTGAAAGGTCCGTATCTGATTGATCCTAGTGTGACTGTTGGGATGATCGAATATCGACCTTTTTATGTTAATGGAGAAGTTAAACGCCCTGGTAGTTATTCATTTCAACCCGGCTTGACGGTCGATCGGGCGATTTCCATTGCGGGCGGTTATACCGATCGGGCATCCAGAAATAAGATATTTGTTGAACGCAGCCAGCCTAGTGAAGGGAAAACAACACGGATAAGTGTGAAGCTGCAGGATAACATCATGCCCGGTGATGTTGTCACCGTTGAACAGAGTTTCTTTTAAAGGGAAGGGTAGTCATAAATCATGTATCCACAAAATCAGAACGGACTTGGACTTGATAGCGGTGCTCCTCAAGGTCTGGATCTAACGAGGTATGTCCATCTAATTCGTAGGTATATGTGGCCAATTTTGGGGTTTTCCATATTGGTTACGACACTTGCCTTTTTCGCTGCAATGGCAATCACGCCAAAGTATCAGGCGGTTGCGACACTCCTGATTGAGGAGCAGGAGAGTAATGTAATTCCTATTCAGGAAGTTTACGGTATTCCAATGGGCTCGAGAAACTATCTCTCTACGCAGTTTGAAGTTTTGAAATCAAGAGAGCTCGCGAGGCGTGTTGTTCAGAATCTCAATCTGATCGATGAACCAGAGTTTAACCCACTTCATCCAAAGAACCTTGAATCGTTTTCCTTGAAACGTGTTATCAGAGAGGCGTTCTCGGGTCCCGTAGAGTTTGACGAAAATGATGTGATGGATGCGACAGTAGGCACATTCTGGTCTTCTGTGGCGATCCGCCCAGTGATGGGCACGCAGCTTGTGCACATTGTGGTGACATCTGAATCTCCAAGCCTGGCTCGTAGAGCAGCGAACCGAATGGCTGAAGGCTATATCGAGAGTCAGCTTGAAGCGAAAATTGGTTTGACACAGCAAGCAGCCGGTTGGCTAACAGAGAGGTTATCGGAGTTAAAAGATAATCTTGATGACTCTGAAGCTCGCTTACAGGCTTTTCGAGAATCGAATAATCTCGTAGATGTTTCGGGTGTTGGAACTATGGTATCGAGGGAGATAGACAATACTACCTCACTACTTGGGCAAGCCAGAGCGAAGCGAGTTGATCTTGAGAGTACTTACAGACAGATAAAGGCGCTTCCAAGTTACTCTTACGATAACCTGTCGACAATCCCGAGTATTTTGAACAACCACGTCGTAGCATCTCTTAAAGGTCAAGAGACGCAAGCTGAGTTGTCTGTATCAGAGCTGGGAAAACGCTATGGACCAATGCACCCTAAAATGATTGCTGCGCAGTCAGATCTTGATGCTGTGCGACAGTCAATGCTCACTCAGATGCGGCGCGTAACGCAGACGATTGAGTCAGAATACCTCGCAGCTCGTTCTAAAGAGCAGGCTTTAGAGCAATCACTCGCCTCAGCAAAAGATAGTGCCCGGGATATTAACCGAGTTGAATTTACCCTCAGAGAACTTGAGCGAGAGGTAAACACGAATCGTACGCTTTACGACACGTTTTACGAGCGAATGAGTGAAACTAAAGCAACTGGTGATATGCAGAGCGCTAATGCTCGTGTCGTTGACCCTGCGGTGTTACCGGTCGCACCATCTTGGCCAAACAGAAAAATGATTATCTTGTTTGCCTTTGCTGCAAGCCTTGGACTGGGTGTTGGCGTAGTGGTCTTGCGCGATTATCTGGACGCTACTGTGAAAAATACTGATGATGTGGATAGAAAACTTAAAGCCCCTATGCTTGGAATACTTCCTCTCGTAAGAGTTGCAACTAAGCAATCTGAGGAGGAGGCAGAAAAAGCCGCTGCAACCGCATTTACGGATGAAACCCAGACAGGTTTTGCGGAGTCTGTGCGGACGCTGCGTACCAGTATTACTCTGACTGGTCTGGAAAATCCTGCTCAGGTCATTCTTGTCACTTCCTCTGTGCCGGGCGAGGGTAAGACCACAACGGCCTGTAACATCGCGGAAGCGTTTGGTCAGATGGAGAAAGTGTTGTTGATTGACGCTGATATGCGTCGTCCGACCATGGCCAAAAAGCTGGGTCTTGAGCCTGGTAAGCCGGGTCTTTCTAACGCAGTAGCCTACCCGGATACGATTCAGGATTCGATTCAGACTGTTGAAGGTCTGAATATTGATGTTATGTCCGCTGGGCCGATTCCTCCGAATCCACTCGAGTTGCTGGCTTCTAAGAAGTTCCGTGAGATTCTGGAAAGCCTTCGCGGTCAGTACCAGCGTATTATCATCGACTCGGCGCCGGTTCATGCCGTGAGTGATGCTTTGTACCTGTCGACGGTAACGGACGGTGTGGTTTATATCGTCAAAGCGGACGACACCCGTGACAAGCTTGCCGCCGGTGGTATTGAGCGTCTGCGTGGCAGTAACGCCCGTATCCTTGGCGTGGTACTGAATCAGGTAGACGTAGAGCGTGAAGCGAAGTACGGCGGCTCGTATGCTGGCTACTACGATAACTACGGATACAGCACGCAAAGTTAAGGAAGGCTTTGATGTCTGACAGGGATTTACTGGCTGCGCGCAACTGGATTAAACGCCGCAGCTGGTGGTTACCGATGGGGCTGGCAATCGCTGGCCTCTACCTCAGTTTCTCTTTTCTTTTTGTTGGTATTGGCAGGGCGTTGCCGGCCGACAGCCCCGACAATATTGTCCTGGATACGATTCTTGCGCTTGCCCCCTTCAATCTGAAGGCGAGGGAGGCGAAAGCCTCATGGTTGCGTGAGTATGCGATGACCCTTGAGCCAGAAGAGCGCATTGCACCTATGACGGAAGTGATTGCGTTGCTGGAGCCGGCGACGAAATGGCGTCCGAGGTGGCCGTATTACCATCTGGCTTTGTTGGATGCGGAATATATTATTGGTAGTCCGGCTGAGGTGATTCAGGCTCGTTATGATGCTCTGCTATCGATAGCCCCTAATGAGCGTGGTCTGGACAGCTATATGATAGAAGTTGCTCTTCGCTCATGGCCTAAGCTCCGGGCTGACCAGAAGCAGCGTATCGCTGCGAATCTTAAGCGCTCGAAGTCCTACATTCTCACTCCTCTGCTCGACGTCGTGGAGCAGGAAGTGCCACGCCACCCTGAGTTGTGCGGTGAGCTGCCCTGGCCTATTGTTCAGCCATACTGCAGTACGCAGGGCTGAACATCTTTCTCCTGGTTTGATTTCTGCCACCCGATCCTGGCGTTTTTGACGTCAGGATTACGGCATACATATTGCTACTTACCTGTTAAACAACTAAAAGCGTCAGGAGATCGACGATGTTTGATGGTAAGAGCATTCTGGTGACGGGCGGTACCGGCTCGTTTGGCCATGCCTTTGTGCCTATGACGCTGGAAAAGTACAACCCTCGACGAGTGATCATTTTCTCCCGTGATGAGATGAAGCAGTGGGAGATGGCGAAGTTATTTGAGGGGGATCCTCGTGTACGCTTCTTCATTGGCGATGTCAGAGATAAAGACCGCCTTTACCGCGCCCTCGACGGTGTGGACTACGTTGTTCACGCGGCTGCAACCAAAATCGTTCCGATTGCAGAATACAATCCCTTTGAGTGTGTGAAGACCAATATCAACGGTGCCATGAATGTGATTGATGCCTGCATTGATCACGGTGTGAAAGGGTGTGTGGCGCTGTCTACTGACAAGGCGAGTTCGCCGGTCAACCTGTATGGTGCGACAAAACTTGCCTCTGATAAGCTATTTGTTGCCGGTAATTCGTATTCCGGAGATCACGGCACCCGCTTTTCTGTTGTCCGTTATGGCAATGTGATGGGATCACGGGGGTCGGTGATTCCATTTTTTATGTCCATCAAGGATAAGGGCACCTTACCGATCACAGATGCGCGGATGACGCGCTTTATGATTTCTCTGGAAGATGCGGTTAAGCTGGTCTGGCACGCTTTCGAAGACATGGAAGGAGGCGAGATTTACGTGAAAAAAATTCCTTCGATGAAGGTGACTGATCTTGCCCGTGTTATCGCCCCTGACGCCGAGCAGGAAGTGGTTGGCATTCGCCCGGGCGAGAAGCTTCATGAGCAGATGATCGGTAGTGAGGATGCCATTCATACGTTTGAGTACGATGAGCATTTTAAAATTCTCCCTGCGATTCACGGTTGGGATCGTTGCCCATCACGCATCAAAGATGGCCGGCCTGTGTCTGATGGCTTTGTGTATGCCAGTGATAACAACACAGAGTGGATGACCGATGAAGAACTCCAGGACTGGATTGCAGAAAATCAGGAAAAGATAGGTCGTATCTGAAATGATTCCGTATGGGCGTCAGGATATAACAGAAGAGGATATTCTCAGTGTCACCGAGGTGCTGAGATCGGATTTTCTCACCCAGGGGCCCGCCGTAGAACGATTTGAAACCAGTGTTGCCGACGCTGTGAGTGCGCCATTTGCGGTTGCGGTAAACAGCGCTACCTCGGCGCTTCATATTGCTTGCCTTGCTCTGGATGTTGGCCCTGGGGATATTGTCTGGACGTCCCCGGTCACTTTTGTTGCTTCAGCCAATTGCGCCCGCTATTGCGGCGCGGACGTCGATTTTGTAGACATTGATGAGTCTACATATAACCTGTCTGTCTCAGCACTGCGCACGAAACTTGAGGTTGCTCAGGCAGAGAACCGTTTACCCAAGGTTGTTATTCCTGTGCATCTTGCTGGTCAGTCATGCGATATGAAAGCGATCGCTGGGTTAGCTAAGGAGTTTGGCTTTCGGGTGATTGAAGATGCTTCACATGGCATTGGCGGCAGCTATAAAGATAGCCCGGTAGGCAATTGTCAGTATTCGGATATTACTGTATTCAGTTTTCATCCGGTGAAAATCGTGACTACTGGTGAAGGTGGCGTTGCCACGACGAAAGATGCCGCTCTGGCTGAGCGAATGCAGAGGCTACGCTCTCACGGCATTACCCGCGATACTGCATTAATGACCAAAGCGTCGGATGGCCCCTGGTATTATCAGCAACTGGAACTCGGGTTTAACTATCGGATGACGGATATTCAGGCGGCGCTTGGTATCAGTCAGATGAATCGGTTAAGGAGTTTTGTTGATCGCCGGCGACAGCTCGCCATGCAGTATTCTGAAAAGCTTTCTGAGCTGCCTCTGATACTTCCCCATCAGATATCAGAAAGCGACTCTTCCTGGCATCTGTATATTGTCCGTGTGAAACCTGAGGGAAAAATAGCGCGTGATCAGTTATTTGATGCGCTCAGAGAGCGCGGAATTGGGGTGAATCTGCACTATATTCCGGTACATCTGCAGCCGTATTATCAGGCGCTTGGGTTTCAGTCGGGTGATTATCCGGTAGCCGAATCGTATTATCAGGACGCACTCAGTATTCCTCTGTTTCACGGCATGTCCGATGCGGAACAGGACATCGTCGTTGCCAGTCTCAGGGAGTTATTGATATGAGTAGAGTTGCTGTCATTCCCGCGCGGGGCGGAAGTAAACGGATTCCCCGTAAGAATATTAAGATGTTTTACGGCAAACCTATGATCGCGTGGTCTATCGAAGCGGCCATAAACTCGGGCATGTTCGATCGTGTTATTGTTTCTACCGATGACGAAGAGATTGCCAGTGTGGCGAGATCGTATGGCGCGGAAACCCCTTTCATGCGGCCTGCAGATTTATCGGATGACCACACCCCCACCATTCCAGTCATTGCCCATGCGATCCAGACACTTACCGATCAGGGAGATCAGCCCCAGGAGGTGTGTTGTATTTACGCGACCGCTCCTTTTATCAGTATTGATGATCTGAAAGGTGCTCACAAACTGTTGGCTGCATCGGGCAGTCGTTACAGTTTCACTGTGACTGAATTTCCGGCGCCGATTTTCCGCTCTTTTCAGCTGCATGACGATGCTTCGGTTGAGATGTTCTGGCCAGAGAATTTTAATAAGCGTTCACAGGATCTGCCTCGTGCATTCCATGATGCAGGGCAGTTTTACTGGGGTGTCAGTGAGGCCTGGCTGAATGGTGACGTGATATTTTCATCGGCATCCCGGGCATATGAGATACCACGCTGGCGGGTTCAGGATATTGATACGGTCGATGACTGGGCGCGAGCTGAGCTGATGGCCCCAGAAATTATTGGTACTTCATCTGCTTATGAGTCGTGAGCAGATGAGGGTAGCCTTCAGATGTGATGCATCTCCCAGTCTGGGGACAGGCCATGTGATGCGATGTCTGACATTGGCAGAGAGCCTGAAAGCGGGGGGACATAAATGCGCTTTCTTTATGACAGAAGCTTCTGAAGTACTGCTTGGACTTCTGAGTAAAAAAGACATTGGTTATCGGCTATCTGGCACCGCCCGATCTGAACAGTATGCAACGGAAGGTGAGTGGAGCGTCTGCGAGCAAGAGGCTGATGCTCGTCACTTTCTGTCGGAAATGATGAATTTTCAGGCTGACTGGGTCGTGTCAGACCACTATGGTCTGGGTGCGCATTGGCAGAAACAGATTAAGGCAGCGGGCTTTCCTCTGATGATGTTGGAAGACTGGCCCCATCGTAAAATTCACGCCGATTTATTGTTAGACCCACGCCCGGGAGCCGCGTCAGAAGATTATAAAGAGATTACGGCCTGCGCAAGAATGCTGGCGGGTGCAGATTATACGCTCGTGCGTCCGGAGTTTTTTAACGTAGAAGATATTCCGGTGAACGAAAAATCTGATGTTCTCGTGAATCTGGGCGGCGCCGACCGGGATGGACTGACTGCCGAGCTGTTACGGCAGATGACCGGAATTCCGCAAGCCGAGGGCTTGAATATCACGGTTCTGGTTAATCGCAATTCACACTCCTGGGATGAAATTAAGGGAGCTGGCGGGAGCTGGCCATTTAATGTGCAACTCATTGCGTATTGTGAAGACATGTCCACCTTGTATGGCCGTCATAAACTCTGCATTGGTGCCGCCGGTGGTTCGCTGTGGGAGCGGGTCGCTGCTGGCCTGCCAACGGGGTTAGTTATTGTCGCAGACAATCAGGTGCCCCAGGCGCAGGAAGCCGCAGCCAGGGGTTGTGTGTGTATCGTGGGTGATTTTCGTCAGGCAGTCGCAGAAATAGATCGCGGGCTTATCTCAGAAATGATAGTGGATGCCGACGTGAGAAAGCAGATGCGGAGCCGTGGACGTCACCTTCTTGATGGGGCGGGGCCTGAACGTGTTGTTCGTGCTCTTTCGTCTACTGTTGCGTACGGTTTTGTTCTCCGGTCGGTGGATGCTGGTGATTGCGCGCGTCTGTATCAATGGCAGAAACAACCGGGAGCCAGGCGATTTTTCCGTCACCCTCAGGTGCCTCGCTGGAGCGAGCACCGGCGTTGGTTTGAGCGCCATCTGAAGCAAACCTCCTCGCGGATTTACATTGTGGAGTGGGATGGCTATCCGGCAGGGTATGTTCGACTTGATTTCGCTGGAAACAGAGGCCGCCGCAAAACCGCTGAGGTATCGGTGCTGATTGATCGTCGTTACCGGGGAAATAATCTCGCACGGCGTGCGCTGCGGGCCTGTTGCTTAAGGCACCCGGATATTTCTGTGGTCGCCGATATAGATACAGGCAATATCGCCTCTCGTCGTGCTTTCAGAAACGCCGGTTTTCAACGTGTGGGGCAGCGTTGCTATGTGTTCAGATAGAGCAGTGCAAACTTATATTATTGCCAGTAACAAGCGTTGGCATTTTGACAGTTTCTGTCAGCTACGGGATAGCTGCCCTGGTCACTGGATGTGGGTAGAAAACACAGCCGGGTTGGAGCAGGCGCTTGAATCTGCTGATGTGCGGTTTATTTTCTTTCTGCATTGGAGTGAACGGGTGCCTCAGTCGATATGGAGCAACTACGAATGTGTCTGCTTCCATATGACCGATCTCCCGTTTGGCCGGGGAGGAAGCCCGTTACAGAACCTGATTCTTCGCGGGCATACAGAAACAAAATTGTCGGCCTTCCGAATGGTGGAAGCAATGGATGCCGGCCCGGTATATATGAAACGCGTACTCCCGCTTGAAGGGCGTGCACAGGATATTTATCTGCGTGCCGGTCAACTGAGTTTTGAAATGATTCGGCTTATTACTGAGTCGGAGCCAGTGCCCGTAGAGCAGCAGGGACCCCCGCTGCTGTTTAAGCGCAGAACACCAGAGCAGAGCCAGATACCAGAGGGGCTGAACGAGCAACAACGATACGATTTTATCCGTATGCTTGATGCCGACGGCTATCCACATGCATACATAGAGCAGAGTGGTATGCGGGTGGAATTCCGGGATGCGGAAATGGTGGATGGCAGGGTCGTTGCACGAGCGACCTTTCTGCCCATTGAGTCGTCAGATAATGCAGAGGAGTCTGTATGACTTTTTCGATCAATAACAGAAAAATCGGACCAGAATATCCGCCTTATATTATTGCTGAGCTGTCAGCCAATCATAACGGCGATCTGTCGAAGGCGCTGCAGACGATTGATGCGGCGGCGGATGCCGGTGCCAGCGCGATTAAAATTCAGACCTATACCGCTGACACTATGACGATTGATTGTGACAAACCGGATTTCTGCATAGAGGGCGGTTTGTGGGATGGCTACCGTCTTTATGACCTGTATAAATGGGCAGAGACGCCCTATGACTGGCATCAGGCCATCTTTGAACATGCTGCACGGCGTGGTATCACAATCTTTTCAACGCCTTTTGATGAGACGGCTGTCGAGCTCTTAGAGTCACTGAATGCGCCTGCTTACAAGGTGGCATCGTTTGAATTGACTGATCTGCCTTTGATCCGTTGTATTGCAGCGACGGGGAAGCCAATGATTATGTCCACCGGGATGGCCACGCTGAGCGAGGTTGCTGAAGCGGTTGAGGCTGCAAGAGCAGCGGGCTGCCGTGATCTGGTGCTACTGCATTGTATCAGTAGTTACCCAGCGCCTATGAATCAGGCGAATCTGCGTCAGATGGCGTGTCTGCAGCAGGAATTCGGCGTTACCGTTGGCTTGTCAGATCATACTCTGGGTACGGTGGCTTCGGTTGCGGCAGTGTCGCTGGGAGCCTGCGTCATTGAAAAGCATTTTACCCTGAGTCGTGCAGATAAAGGGCCTGACAGTGAGTTTTCTATCGAGCCCGCAGAGCTGCAGCAGTTGGTGACTGACTCCGGATCCGCCTGGGAGGCACTTGGGGTTGCGGAATATAAACGTCAGCCTGCGGAAGAGGCGAACAAGCGCTTCCGTCGTTCGATTTATTTTGTGAAGGACTTACCTGCGGGCCACCAGATTACTCCTGATGATGTTCGCCGGATTCGTCCCGGTTTTGGGTTGCCTCCTAAGTACTTTGACGATGTGGTGGGGCGGACGCTGACAACCGCCGTCGACTTTGGAACGCCGGTCAGCTGGGACGTACTGACTGGCCCTGCTGCGGATGAACAGGTAGGTTGAATATGCCAAATTCTGAACAGGACATTGTGCTGGCAATCTTTGCACATCCGGATGATGAAGCTCTGGGTTGCGGAGGCGCTCTGGCCCGGCATTCTGCCCGAGGCGATCGTGTTTATGCCATTTTTATGGCAGACGGAGAAGGCGCAAGAGCCAGTGCAGACGACGAGTCTTTTGCTGCACGCAATCAGGCCACCGACCATGCGGCGGATAAGCTGGGTATTGAGCAGATTACACGTCTGAACTGGCCGGACAACCGCCTTGATGCGGTTCCGCTTCTGGATCTGGTTCAGAGCATTGAGCCCCTGATTGACGAAATTCAGCCAACGGTTGTATACACGCATTTTTATGGCGATCTGAATGTAGATCATCAGCTTACCGCTAAGACAGTGATGACGGCGTGCCGGGCTCTGCCGGGTAGTCGTATCCGCAAGATACTTGCCGCTGAAGTGCTCTCAAGTACTGAGTGGGGTATCGGCGACGCATTTCAGCCAAATTACTGGATTGATATTTCAGATTATATCGAAGCCAAAGAAAGCGCTTTACGTTCGTATGATGCGGAAATGCGGGAATATCCACATCCCCGCTCTTATCAGAACTGCCGACAGTTGGCCGGAGTCCGTGGGGCTGCGGTGGGTGTCGACTATGCCGAAGCATTTATGCTGATGCGTCAGGTAGATAAATGATGACACTGAGTGCACTCATTATCGGTTGTGGCCGGATCTCCGGGGGCTTTGATTCTGACCGGAAATCCGAAGTGCTTTCCGGCGCGGGCTGGCCGCTTTCTCATGCGGGAGCGCTGGCGCGGTGTGAGGGCGTGAGTGTTTCAGCGTGTGTCGACCCTGATGACCGAGCGCGTGCTCTCTTTCAGGAAGAATGGGGGATCACCAGCGGGTATCGCGCGTTGCAGGATGTCAGCGTTCCTGAGGCGGGTTTCGACATTATCACTATTGCAGCTCCGACGGCTTTTCACTCGCAGATGGTCGACCAGGCACTTGCTCTCAGACCGAAAGCAATCTTCTTAGAAAAGCCGGTGAGTCAAAGCCCCGCAGAAACTGAGGCCGTTGTGCATGCCTGCCGTGAAGCAGGTGTGTTGTTATTGGTAAATTACAGCAGACGTTGGGACGATAAACTTCAGGAGTTGCTCAGGGATATCCGTGATGGTGTGCATGGCAAATTACGCAGCGTTGTCGTCGTGTATAACAAGGGCATACTGAATAACGGCTCCCATATGCTGGATCTCCTGTTGACGCTCTGTGGTGATCTGACGCCTTTATGGGCCGCCTTTTCTTCCCCGGCGCAGGTGACTGATGAGTGTGATCCGGACGTGGATGCTGTTTTACGGTCTGGTGACGGTGTTTTGTGCCATCTGGTCAGTACTCAGGCCGCGGATTTTTCTCAGTTTGAATTGCAGATCCTGACCGAACATGGCGAGTTTCGTATTCTGGATAGCGGCTTTCGCTGGAGTATCCGCTCGGCGGATGAAAGTCCGGACTTTCCCGGTTATCGCCGCCTTGCCCGTGAGCATCATGAGGATGGCGGGTACCCTCCTGTTATGCAGAATGCATTTAACGAACTGACAGAACTCACTCGTGCAGGTATCCGGGTGCATTCGTCTGCGGATGCGGCAGTCCGAACAGAGTCTTTGTGTGATCAGATTAAAAGGTTGGCTTATGAAAACTGCTGACGAGTTACGGCAAGTCCCTTTGGCGGAAGCTGGTGGAACTCCGGTAATTGATCGTGTTTTTCCTCGGTATAACAGTCTCGGAACGGAAGAAGCCGAGGCTGTTCAGAAAGTCATGGAAACCGGTGTACTGTCCCAGTTTCTTGGGTGCTGGCATGAAGATTTTTACGGTGGTAGTAAGGTTCGGGAGTTTGAAACTCAGTGTCAGGAATACTTCGGCGTTAAGCATGCTATCACTGTGAATTCCTGGACCTCCGGTCTGATTGCAGCCGTAGGGGCATTGGACATTGAACCCGGGGATGAAATTATCGTGAGCCCGTGGACCATGTGCGCGAGTGCGACAGCCATACTGCAGTGGAATGCGATCCCGGTATTTGCAGATATTGATCCGCATACCTTCAATCTGGATCCTGAATCTGTACGGGCAAATATCACCGAAAAAACGCGAGCCATAATGGCGGTCGATATTTTCGGACAGTCAGCGGACATGGATGCGCTACGTCAGATTGCGGATGAATTTAATCTGCGGATTATTTCAGATACCGCTCAGGCGCCAGCGGCTCTGTATAAGGGTAAGTTCGCCGGTACGCTCGGAGACATTGGTGGTTACAGCCTCAATTACCATAAGCATGTCCATACGGGTGAGGGTGGGGTGGTTGTCACCAATGATGATGCACTCGCTGAGCGTGTACGCCTGATACGCAATCATGCTGAGGCAGTGCTGAATGATCGCGAAGAAATGCCTCTGAATAATATGCTGGGATATAACTTCCGCCTCGGTGAAATTGAGTGCGCTATTGGCATTGAGCAGCTTAAAAAGCTTCCTGCGCTGGTGGCGTCACGACAACACCTGGCCGAACGTCTTGCAGAGGGGATCCGTGACTTGCCAGGCCTGCAGGTTCCTGTGGTGGGTGAAGGCAATACCCATGTGTACTACGTATTTCCGCTGCTCGTTGATCCACTGATTACCGGGTGCTCCAAAGAAGAGCTGGCTGCTGCGTTAAAGGCAGAAGGTGTTGAACTGGCGACCCGTTATCAGAATTTGCACCTGTTGCCTATGTACCAGAAAAAAATGGCATATGGCTCTACGGGCTTCCCCTGGAGTGCAGAATTCAGTCGTCAATCGGTCAGCTACGACAAGGGGATATGTCCGGTCGCAGAGGTCATGAATGATTCAACATACCTCGGATTCGGGATGTGTGTGTATGATCTTAATGAAGCTGATATTGACTTGATTATTCAGGCATTTCGTAAGGTCTGGGCACACAAGGTTGCAGCGGTATGATGAAAGATCAGTTTATTGCGGCGCTACCTGTTTCTGCAGAGGATGTTACGGTCCGTTTGTTCAGAGCGGAAGATATTTCTGAGGCGTATATAGGGTGGCTGAATCATCCCGGGACGATGCGCTTCAGTAATCAGCGCTTTATTCAGCACGATGACGAAAGCTGTCAGGCTTTTTACCATTCTGTAAAAGCGTCCCCTTCGGTGTTTCTCGCTATTGAACACAAAGCTTTCGGTCACGTCGGCACTATGACAGTTCACTTCAATGACCGGCATGGTACCGCTGATATGGGGATTCTTGTCGGTGCCCCCGACGTTAAGGGGTCAGGTGTCGGACGTCGTGCCTGGCAGCTTGCGCTTGATCTGGCGTTATCTCTTCCTGAAATGCGTAAGGTGACAGCGGGCACTCTTAGCTGTAACAGGGCAATGCTTGGCGTGGCGGAGGCGACCGGAATGGTCCCGGACGGTATTCGTATTGCGCAGGAGTTAGTCGATGGGGAAGCCTATGACATGCACTACTTTGCCGCCTTCCGCTGATACAGACTCCCGCCCATCAGATATTCCAGCTGGGCGTTTTGCGGTTGTTGCCCACGACGCCGGCGCAGCAAATCAGATCTTTTCCTGGTTAAGTTCCGGGGATCTCGATCCAGATCAGGCTATTTTTGCACTTGCTGGCCCCGCACTGACTCTTGCGCATCAGTTTGGTTTTGACGGCACAAACTACTCAGTTGAACACGCGGTATCTGAATCAGGCTGGGTGCTGACCGGAACAGGCTGGCAAACCGACCACGAGAAATCCGCCATGTCTGCTGCTCGTCGCTGTGGTAAAAAATGCGTAGCCGTGCTGGACCATTGGGTGAATTATCGTCCTCGCTTTCACTTCTGTGATGAGGGTTCGGTGGAGATCGACGAGCTATGGGTTGTTGATTCAGAGGCTGCCAGGATCGCCGAAGAAGAAATTCCCGGAGCGGAAATCCGCAGAATGCCAGGCAGATATCTTGAGCGCCAGATAGCAGAAGTAAAGTCAGCGCCACATCGCGGACGTATTCTGTTTCTTATGGAACCCGTGCGGGATGCCTGGGGGATGGTCGGTGTTGGCGAGGCAGGCGAATTTGCCGCGTTCCGATTTTTTCTTCAATGTCTTGAAGATTCTTCAGCGGCGGTAGGGGATATCACTATCCGTCCTCACCCGTCAGATCCGGAGAATAAGTACACCTTATTAACTGACCATCAAATTTATAAGATTACCGTTGATAGCACCCGCTCTTTATCGTCAGCACTGTCTGAGGCTGATTGCGTTGTAGGGTTGAACAGCTATGCGATGGTGGTCGCGCTGGCAGCGGGAAGAAAGGTGTATTGTGCATTGCCGCCACAGGCACCTGCATGTGTTCTGCCACATGCAGGTATCATGGACCTCAGGTCTGTATCATTCTGCGTATAGATGTTCGTTCGAGACGATATCGTTGCGAATCCAGGGGTCGTCAGAATCTGGGTATGTCTTAGACGTAATGCTGTCAAAGTGTGCTGGCAGATCTTTCAGGAAGCTTCCGAAGTTTTCTTTCCACGCGTTTATAAAGTGATCACGGCTTATTTGATTCTCAATCGACAGTGAATGAGCGCACGCGACGTTCAGGTAATGCCAGATTGAGCCACGGATAAAGTACGCGGTCAGCCCGTATTTCGGAAAAATCTGTTGTATCAGATTCATGTTAATGGTGTGGCAGACCCGGAAGACATCCTCGGGCTCGGTCGACTTTAACGAATTCAGACAGATGGTCAGTGAGCGGCTGATTTCTGTCAGGAACGTTGCCAGTTCTTTTATTTTTTCGCGCATCTGCTTTTGCGTATAGGCAGTCCCTTTCAGTGATTTCAGAAACTCGGTGGATGTAATCTCGTCACGCTTACTGAAAAAACTGTCGACGTCTTCTGGTGTCAGATAGTTGGTATTAGCGATCTTTGCGCCCTCTGAGCAGGCATAACTTTTCGTACCCTGATGAATGGTCCTGTGTTTGATCAACTGCTCTATGCTCATCCGTGATGTGTTGTACATCGGGAATGTGTACATCAGATCTCCATGCACGGACTCAGTCTCAACCAGCTTTTCGAGGTTGCGTTTAACGCCCTCTTTGATCGAGTCACTCATCTTGTCGCTGAAGTAGATACTGTTCTTCGAGTGATGCTGATTCTTTTCGGGGAACCCGAAGTCCATCCCGTACAGAAATACGCTGTCGAGCTTCAGGTGTGTTGCGATAGCGACACCTGTGTTGGTACAGGTTGGAGTGGCGCGATGAACGATCTCTTCGGGTTTACCGAACATATTGCCCAGCGCGGTTGAATCTTTCAGGAAATAATATCCATGCCGGAACAGGCCAAATACCTGAGGCGGGAGTTGTAGTGCGCCGACGAGCAGGGTGTTCTCGAAAAATTCTTCAGCCTCAATCTTCGACAGATGATCGTAAGTCAGCATGTGTGACTCAATCTCAACATGAATATCGGGCATTAATCCGGCAGCAATGATGCTGTGCACCGCGGTCCCACAGGAGATCAGCAGCATTTTGCTTCTGTGACGCTTAATTTCTTCCACCCGCATATCGAATGATGGCCCGCCACCCACGATGACCGCTGGAAGGCTGGTATCAATCTGGTCATAAGACATCGGAGGAACACCGGCGCCTATGTTATGCAGTGCGTTGTTCAGCTGATTAATTTCATCATCGTAGTATCCCCACTGGTTCAGGAAGAAGTGCATATCGCCCTGAATACGTTTGATGATAGGGCTGTAAGGCTCGCTACTGATGTGGTTATAGAAGAGCGCACACAGTGGAAAGCTTGGTCCGTAGTTGATCAGCAGATTCCACAATGCTGGAGATGATACCTCGGGAGGAGCAACACCGCCGCTGGCTACCAGGATGTCTATTTTATTGCCCTTACGCTCGAACTCTTTAAACAGGTTTTCCCAGTCTGTGACGTACAGGCTGGCAAAGAAATACTCTGGGTCGGGTTCGAAGATAATGACATTGAGTATTCGGTGTTCCTGAATCATCTTCTCGATGTGGATGCCAAGCCCGCAACCGAAAAACGCAATCATCGGATAGAAATCGGGAATGGAGTAATACTGTGTCAGATCCGCGTCCTCCGGGATCTGATCTGTCAGGGCGTGCATACGTTTGGAGAAGAAGCGGTGGAACCCTATTGCTCCCGGCCTGGGGGGCAGAATAGTAGCAATTGACTCACCCGGCCCGAAATTGCGTTTGTAGGCGGCGACCTCTTTTTCAGCAAATGCGTGTGCATCTCCCTTGTACAGACTTTGCCTGTTCAGCCACAGGTCGACCTTTCCACTCTCGCCATCGATGTTAAGCGTCAGGCGGCTGAAGTTTTCCTGGAGTGCTGTCTGATAAAGCGCCGGGTGCTTATTTTTAAAAAACGCCAGATTTTTGTCTTTCAGCGCCATTGCTCCGGCGGCTCGCGGGTGTGTCATGCCATTTCTCCTTATTGAACAGAGAAAGTAGCAGAGATCATGCCATCTGAGTCCGGTACGAAGGCCCTGGCGAACCGGCAGAAAACAATTTGTAACAAACTTTTCTGAGGCCAGAAGTATCGGGCGTCAAAATTAAATTTCTATGTATTTCAGTGAGTTAGATGGGCTAACGATAAAGCGTCAAAGTAGTGTCGCAGGTGGGTGCTGTTTCGGTGGAAAAAACTTCTAAAGAACTCTGGAAAGGGGCCGTTAAAGGCTATGACAAAGTCAGGCGGAGCCGAAAAGCGTCCAAGGCGATGCCGGTTCCAATAGAAGTAGGTACAGGAGAAACACCATGCCTCAAATTATTAATACGAACATTGCCTCGCTGAATGCTCAGCGTAACCTGGACAAATCCCAGTCCTCGAACCAGCAGGCTCTGCAACGCCTGTCTTCTGGTCTCCGTATCAACAGCGCGAAAGACGACGCTGCGGGTCTGGCGATTTCTACCCGTTTCACTTCTCAGATTAAAGGTCTGAACGTTGCCGTACGTAACGCCGGTGACGGTATCGCTCTGGCGCAGACCGCTGAAGGTGCACTGGGTTCTATTAACGAATCACTGCAGCGTATCCGTGAGCTGGCAGTTCAGTCTGCTAACGCCACGAACTCTGATGTCGACCGTGAAGCTCTCCAGGCGGAGGTTGATCAGCTGGTGTCTGAGATCTCACGTACTGCAGATGAAACCGACTTCAACGGTCGTAAGCTGCTCGATGGTTCTTTCTCGGCAACGTTCCAGGTGGGTGCGAACGCTGGTCAGACAGTAGATATCTCCATCGGTGAACTGACCGCTGACAAGCTGGGTTCTTCTTCTCAATCTGGTCTTTCAGCGCGTGGTACTGACAACGCTCTGGAGAATGGTGACCTGGTTATCAACGGTACAGCAATCGCTGCATCCCGTGCAGAAGACGACACCTCTTCAGTATCTAACAACGCTGCATCTGCGATTTCTAAAGCAGCAGCGATCAACCGTTACAGCGACGAAACTGGCGTAACCGCGCAGGTAAATGAGAACGTTGCTGGCGGTAGCGAAATGAGCGGTACTGCAGGTTCAGGTACCTTCACCCTGAACGGCGTTGATATCTCTTTCTCAACCACCACTGATACCGCACAGTCCCGTGCTGCGATCACTCAGGCGATCAATGCGGTTTCTGAACAGACAGGCGTACGCGCAGTCGATACCGAAAACGGTTCTACCGGCGTTAACCTGGTTGCTGAAGACGGCCGTAACATCACCCTGACGTTTGACACTACTGAGCTGACTGGTCTTGACCAGGACACCTTCGCTGCGGCGACTGGCCTGGCAGGTGGTGCGACTCTGCAGTCAGGTACGACTTACAGCAACACCTACGAAGGTGGTTACACTCTGATTGCAGATGGCGATCAGAAAACCATCGAGATTTCTGGCGGTAACGGTACTGGCCGTGGTGATCTGGCCAACGCCGGTCTCACTGCTGGCACCTACGATCGTGCAAAAGCGGTGTCTGTATCTTCTAAAGTGTCTGATGATACGAAAGCGTCAACGGTTGGTGGCGGCTCGCTGTCGAATACACTGGAGCGTGCAGATTCAGGTGGTACTTTTATCTCGCAAGCGGGTGGTTCTGTGACTACCACTGTGACAACCACTGCAACTGCAGCACAGATTACCGATAGTGGTGCATCACTGACGATTGTTCAGGGTACTACTGCGGTTACCTACTCCAACGCGGGTGACCAGGACATTGCTGCCTACGCCGATGCTGCTGAAACAGCCGCAACAACCGCGGGTATCGATGTTAATTTCTATGAGCAGGGCACTATGACCCTGTCTGGTCTGGATGCCGGTGACTCGTTCGATATCGGTGGTGTGACCATCAACGTCTCTGGTTCTACTGCGATTCTCCGCGCTGAAAACGTTGTCGACCAGCTGAATGCCGGTAACTTCACGGCAGACCTGGGGGCAACTGGCTTCCTGAATGCAGAGTTGGATGGCACCGGTGGTGATGTAACCTTTACCTTCCGCAATGAGACCAACACTCAGCTGACTGCAGATCGTACGACTGCGGGTGCTGTGACTATCGACGGTACCACTATTTCTACCGGTGCGAATGCGACCATCCTGACGGGTGAACTGGGCTTCGCTTCAACCTCCGCTACAGGTGAAGCGGTTAATGTCACTCTGACTGACGCAGGCACGGAACTTCTGGCAGCTCCTGGCTCTGTAACAGCGAGCTCCTCTGCGGGTGATGTTCTGACGACAACTGCAGAAACCAACCTTTCTGTGAGTGTTGGCGGTGTTGATGTATCACCTTCTGCACCTCTGCAGGCAGGCTCTACGGTTGCTGAGCTGGCAAGCGCCATCGACGGTGTGAGTGGTGTCAGCGCTTACGAAGAAATTAACCTGACAATTACAGACTCCAATCTTGAGTCTGGTGAACAGCTGCGCTTCTCTGCAGGCGGCACGGATATCGACGTGACGGTCACCCCAGACAGTGCAGGTAACTTCACCCTGCAGGGCCTGGCTGATGACATCAACGGTACTGATTTCTCGACAGCCAATATGGACGTGTCTGCGACTTACGATGCAGATAGCGGCGAAGTCTCTCTGACCATCCGTAACTACAGTGCAAACACTGTAAGCTTGGAAACTGAGAACGCCAGTGGTCAGACCATCACTGTCTCTGAAGGCGGTACTACCGAGATCGGTGAAAACGCTCTGAACCTGTCGGGTGAACTCAAGTTCTACTCTGACGATGGCAAAGACGTGAATGTGACTCTGTCTGATCCTACAACCGGTGGCGAACTGTTCGCTGGTAAGAGTGCTTCTGAAGACTACACAGGTGTGAATGGTCTGGAAGACGGTGACCTGCTGATTAACGGCGTAACCATCGGTGGTGCTGATGTGAACGCAGATACGGCTTCAGCCACTGTGTCTTCCGATGGCTCTAAGATCCTGTCTTCTGAGAAATCGCAGTCTGCTATCGCGATTGCTGCGGCAATCAACAAAGTGGCTGATGAAACTGGTGTGTCTGCCTCTGTTAACGCAACTGAGGTTGTCGGTGGCGACGGTACTAACGTTGACCTGACTCAGTTTGAAGAGGGTGATCAGGCTGGTATCTACATCAACGGTGTAGAGGTTGGTACAGTCACTCTGCAGAGCGACGGTGGCGGCAACCTGGATGCTGACCGTGCACGCGCTGATGCTCTGAATCTGATCAATCAGAACTCAGGTAAGACTGGTGTCGTTGCGGAAGATAACGGTGTGTCTCTGACGCTGACTGCAGCAGATGGTCGTAACGTCTCTATCGCAATCGACGACAAGTCTGGCTCCAGCGCTTCTATCGGTGCTGTCCTGGGTCTGGATGCGGAAGTCGAAGGTATCGGTGAAGCAACCTTCGGTGAAGGTTCTGTTGCTGGTGGCGGTACGTCAGCGGAAGCTGCGGCTTACGAGACTACTTACGGTTCAATCTCACTGTCTTCTGCGAAAGAGTTCACTCTGGAAGGTGGTGCGAACGGTAACTCTGAACTGGATGCTATCGGTCTGGCGACAGGTACCTACGGTGGCGGTGAAGATGGTCAGTTCCTGGCTGATATCGACATCTCAACCTTCGAAGGTGCACAGGCTGCTATCACTGCGATCGATAACGCGATCGGTCAGGTGGCGAGCCAGCGAGCTGACCTTGGTGCGATTCAGAACCGTCTGGAATCTACAGTGAGCAACCTGCAGGTGACCTCTGAGAACCTGAATGCTGCGAACTCACGGATTCAGGATGCGGACTTCGCGGCTGAAACGGCAGAGCTGTCACGTACTCAGGTACTGCAGCAGGCAGGTATCTCGGTACTGGCCCAGGCCAACGCTGCAGGTCAGCAGGTACTGTCTCTGCTGGGATAAGATAAAGGGTAAGGTGGGCCTTAACGGCCCACCATTGCTGACTCAGATACCATAGAGGTGAATTATGAACGAGCTGAGAACTAACGTGATGGAGAAAGCCACAGCGGCGCCTTCGTCTGTCAGCGTCACCCGGGGTCAGTCTGCCCAGGTCAATGTCAGTACTTTCAGCGGCAAGGAATTGCCGCAGTTGACCGAAACCCAGGCAGAAGTTAATCCGGAAAAAGTCCGCGAAGCGGTATCCAGAATCAACGAATATGTTCAGCAGACCGAGCGTACTCTTGATTTTCAACTGGATGAAGCCAGCGGAAAGACGGTGATCAGTGTGTACGACAAGGCATCCGCGGAACTTATCCGTCAGATTCCTAGTGAACTGGCACTGGAGCTGGCGCAGAAATTGAATGATGAAGAGCCATCTTTGTTGTTCAGTGCGCAAGTGTAACGGTTAAGTAAACTAACCTTTAAAGAAACCCGCATTGGCCGATAAAGGCTATGTGGGTTTTTTTATGGCTGTAGGTTACAGCAAGAGGTTGTTATGGCGTCGATTGAGTCACTCGGACTGGGTTCGGGGGTTCTGACTACAGATCTGGTCGATAAGATCATCACCGCTGAGAAAGAGGTGAGTGAGCTACGTCTGGATAACCGCCAGGAACTGATTGAAGCCAAAATCACCGCTTATGGTGAAATCAAATCTCTGATGTCGACGATGCAGTCGGCAGTCAACACGCTGGCCAGCCCGAGCGCCGCAGGAGCAACGAAGGCCACCTCTTCGAACGAAGACATTCTGACAGTCACGACATCGTCTACAGCCGATCCGGGCAGCTACAACGTTGAAGTGCTGAATACAGCGAAATCGCACTCACTGGCGACAGGGACCTTCGCGAGCTTTGACGAGATCATTGGAACAGGCAAGCTCACCTTCAGCTTCGGGACTAACACGTACGACGGGTCCGGAAATATTTCAGGGCAGGATGTTAATACCGAACGTCAGACCAAAACGATTACTATCG
>Ga0208830_1000203_pt1 | contig 33275 bp, 27 predicted proteins | sample DeeseametaMP2634_FD_184169 | JGI IMG/M metagenome (GOLD analysis project Ga0208830, IMG submission 184169) | Marine microbial communities from the Deep Atlantic Ocean - MP2634 (SPAdes) | ecosystem: Environmental > Aquatic > Marine > Oceanic | place: Northeast of Antigua and Barbuda, North... | reverse complement strand
CTGACGAGGGATAAGCTCTTTCATCTTCTCGGTCAGCAGTGTGCCACGACGACGCACACTTTCACGGTGCATGATCACCGCAAGAGCATCAACCCGTTCACCGTTGACCAGAACATCCAGGCGAACCAGAGGCGCTTCCTGGAAGCGGCTGAAAGAATAATCCAGCGACGCGAATCCACGACTTGCTGACTTCAGACGATCGAAGAAGTCCATTACGACTTCCGCCATCGGAATTTCGTATTTCAGCGATACCTGACTGCCCGTGTACTGCATATCGACCTGCACTCCGCGTTTCTCAACACAGAGGGAAATGACATTCCCGAGGTAATCCTGCGGCACGAGAATGCTGCATTCAGCGATAGGCTCACGCATTTCCTCGATTGAGCCAGCGTCCGGCAGTTTGGATGGGTTATCAACAAGCAGCGTCTCGCCCTTACGGTTAACTACTTCGTAAATTACCGTTGGTGCTGTGGTGATAAGATCCAGATCATATTCACGCTCAAGACGTTCCTGAATAATTTCCATGTGCAGCATCCCCAGGAAGCCACAGCGGAAACCAAAACCAAGTGCGTCCGAATTTTCTGGCTCATAAAAGAGCGAGGCGTCATTCAGAGAGAGTTTCTCAAGCGCATCCCGGAAGGCTTCAAAGTCATCTGAAGAGACCGGGAACAGACCCGCGTATACCTGAGGCTTAACTTTCTGGAAGCCCGGAAGCGACGACGTGGTATCCGCGTGCTTGGTGCTGACAATGGTATCCCCGACTGGGGCACCATGAATGTCTTTAATACTGGCAACCAGATAACCCACTTCACCCGTGCCCAACTGAGGGCGTTTGGTCATTTTCGGGGTGAAATAACCGACATCGTCCACAATATGGTCGCGTCCGGTAAACTTCATCCGGATCTTGTCGCCTTTGCGGATCGATCCGTTTTTCACCCGGATCAGCGACACAACCCCCAGATAAGAGTCAAACCAGGAGTCAATAATCAGCGCTTGCAGGGGTGCATCAGGATCACCCTCCGGAGCAGGGATATGCGCGACCAGGTCCTCCAGAACGTCTTCAACGTTAAGACCGCTTTTCGCACTGCAGCGTACCGCTTCGGTTGCGTCAATGCCGATGATGTCTTCGATTTCCTGCGCAACGCGGTCAGGATCAGCCTGTGGCAGATCCATTTTGTTCAGAACCGGGCGGACTTCAAGGCCCTGCTCAATGGCGGTGTAGCAGTTTGCCACCGACTGAGCTTCAACGCCCTGAGCCGCATCCACCACCAGCAGAGCGCCCTCACAGGCAGACAGCGAGCGGCTGACTTCATAACTGAAGTCCACGTGTCCAGGGGTATCAATGAAGTTCAGCTGATAAGTTTCGCCATTACGGGCGGTGTAGTTGAGCGTGACACTCTGCGCCTTAATGGTGATACCACGTTCACGCTCAATGTCCATTGAGTCAAGAACCTGCGCCTGCATCTCACGATCAGACAACCCACCACAGACCTGAATAAAGCGGTCAGAGAGTGTCGATTTGCCGTGATCAATGTGGGCGATAATGGAAAAGTTGCGAATGTGGTCCAGCTGGCTCACAGAATAATCATCCGGTAGTAATATCAAAGGGCGGATTTTACCTGAAGGGCTGTGCAAAGGCTATGCAGAGGGGGAAGAGTCAGGGCCGGCTGCTCCGGCCCCGATACGGTCAATCTATACGCAGTGGGATAAAAGAGGCCTGACCACGACGGACGATACGCATAGGAACGTTACGCTTTTCCGGCAAAGCAGCGATGATACGGTCAAAATCATCGACGCCGCGGATGATCTCACCACCGATCATGGTGATCAGATCCCCCCGGACCACGCCCGCATTGGCGGCGGGGCCACGACGGACTTCTTTGACAATGACGCCGTTACCCATGTCCTTACGCTGACGGTCTGTCAGCTCGGCCACCAGAACACCGATGCGGTTGCTCTGAGACTGCTCCGGCTCGGCATTACGTGCCAGAACATTACCGTCTGAATCAGGCATGGCGCCGATCTCTACCTCGATCTTTTTCTTTTTACCGCCACGTACCACGTCCAGCTTAGCGGTGTCGCCCGCCCCCAGTCGCCCGATCCGGTGAGGAAGGTCGGATGAAAGATAGATGTCATGACCATTCACCCGGGTGATGATGTCCCCACTCACCAGGCCAGCGGCTTCCGCCGGACTGTTTTCCAGCACCTGAACAATCAGTGCACCGGCCGCCCGGTCCAGCCCGAATGAGTCTGCCAGATCTTTACTGACTTCCTGAATCACGACGCCGAGCCAGCCCCGGGTCACTTTACCTTTGCTCTTCAGCTGATCAGCAACATCAAGGGCCACGTTGATCGGAATCGCAAACGAAACTCCCATAAAACCACCTGAGCGGGTGTAAATCTGAGAGTTAATCCCGACGACTTCGCCATCAAGGTTAAACAGGGGGCCACCTGAGTTACCCGGGTTGATCGCAACGTCTGTCTGAATAAACGGCACATAGTTTTCATTGGGCAGACTACGGCCTTTAGCGCTGACAATGCCTGCCGTCACAGAGTAATCGAAACCAAACGGTGACCCGATCGCAACGACCCACTCACCCACGTCCAGCTTGTCTGAATTGCCGAGGCGCACCGTGGGTAGATTTTTCGCGTCGACCTTGAGGACAGCCAGGTCAGAGCTCGGATCAGCACCAACCAGGGTGGCTTCGAGTTCGCGGCGGTCATTCAGGCGAACGACAATTTCATCGGCATCCTGAACGACATGGTTATTCGTCAGAATGTATCCGTCTTTCGAAATGATAAATCCGGAGCCCAGCGACTCGCGGTCCTGTTTCCCCCGCGGAGACGGCATAGGCGCACCGAAAAAATGGCGGAAGATTTCAGGCATTTCATCCGGCAGACCATACTGCTGAGAGTAACGGTTCGCATTACCCGGATGCTGCACGGTACTGATATTGACGACGGCCGGAGATGCATCTTTGACCAGATCGCGGAAATCGGGCAGATCGGCCCTCGCCGCGCTACTGAAAATAACCAGAAAGCCAACAATCCAACGAATCGCTTTATTCATGCGTGTTTTTTCCTCATTCACACCCGCTGTTCAGGCCACGACAGCCTTCCAGAATACGTGGTTGCCAGCGCTCACGGTTACGTGATGCCAGCCATCGGGCCGAAAGCATTCCCAGAATCAGGCCCAGCATGCCACTGAGCATAGAGACCAGATCAGAGCCTCCCTGATATCCCAGCAGCGCCCCTCCAATCAACCCGGCAAGGGGCAGACCGTAAAGACTGAGCGCACTGACCGCCAGAGAGCCCTGGGGCAACTCCAGTGTGACCTGATCGCCCACATGGAGAGCACGGCTGGATTCCACCCAGAGTCTCACCGGACGCCCCAGCTTACTGAGTGAATGCTGCCCACAACCCGCACGGGCACTGCAGGAACCACACGCACTCTGCTGGATGCCTTCAACCCAAACACCACCATCGCCGATTTCGACGACTTCGACAATTTCCTGGTTCACCAGTCTGACCTTACTTTACGAGTTTCAACGTTACGCCACATTTGACCACAGTTTATGCACGGTTGGCCCGCCGGAATCAGCGATGCGCGATGTGATCATCCGGACGGACAGAAGCAGCGATGTCAGCGACCACAGCCGGGGGCAGCTCACCGACGAGCGTAATCCGGTAGTGACGGTCACCATCGGTGACATGCCGCACGACCGCTGCCGTCGCATTCCAGCGCTGACTCAGGTCCGGCAGACCCGCATCAGGCACTTCATCTACGAACAGAGTAAAGCTCGCCAGTCCGTCGCTGAACAGCACACGTTCGTGCCATACATCACTGCTGTCCGCGCTGCGGGCATAACGCACCGGCTCATAGCCCGAAGGAACAAACGACGGCCACCAGCCGGATTCCGGATAAGTGACAACATCATCTGCCCCGACGACGGCAATCCGATGGCCGTGCAGCTCTGTTTCTGAGGGAGATATAGGGGTGTCTGCTCCAATTTCAAGACGGGCAAACCGGAAGCGTTGCAGCAAGCGGCCGGACGTATCCAGCAGATCACTGCCAAGGAGCAGGCCAGTATCCTGATCCAGCCAAAGGTGATAGGCAAAGCGGTCGGACGTATCAGGCATCAGGTTCACCTGCACGGCTGACCGACCGGCAATACGCTGCGGGCTATCGACAACCACCAGGCTATAGCTGGCGAGGATACGGTCGAGCCGGGACGCAGTAAGTTGCTCGAAGCCTTTGAACACATCAGGCATCAGACCCGCGCGATGAGGGCCATTGTGCAGGCACAGAAGGGTGCTTCCCTGACGCAACTGCTGCCGTGGCTCACCCGTGAGAAATTCAGTCTGACGACGCGGTTGACCATCCACCAGCGACTGACTGATCATAAGGCTCTGCCACTGATCGCCCTCGCTGTATACCAGGTCGCCGTGAAAGCTGGTCGCGGCAAGCGCCTGACTCAGTCGCAGTAACCACTCAGCTCCCCCGGAGGCATGCGCCACCGGAGGGAGTTGGAAAACAAGAAGGAAAAAAACGAGCAGTGATAACGGGACCTGTGTCCGCATCATCACTTATCTGGGCTTAGCCTGATTGCCGTTCTGGCCGAAATTAGCCACACGCGCAAAAGGATCGGATTCTGCCACACCGGCAGCCTGTTCTTCGTGCTCAAGCACATACTGTTGCAGAACCTGCTGTGCCTGGCTGAGTTCTTCAGCAGAGACCGCTGGGACCGACTTTGCAGTACTCGCCACCATCGCCGGCTGAGAAACGGGTGCCGCAGGGGCCGCGACTTCTGCCTTAACCGGCTGCTGGGCTGCAAACATGGCCTGCTCGCTCAGCGATTGCTCATTCACAATCCGGGCGCCCGCAAGCACTGCCAGAGTCACAGACGCTGCCACCGCCCCCGAGACCAGCCACTGCGGCATGCCCCCGGCGGTTTTTCTGGCAACCGGCTGCTCCACAGCCCCGGCGAATGCGTCCGTCTGATCTTCTTCGATCACATCGACGAACTCGCGCTCATCATCCAGGGCTTTCATAATGCGACCCGAAAGATCGACTGCACCGGCTGGCTCATCGCGCATCAGAGCACCGATCAGTTGATAACGGCGCCACTCCTCACGCATTTCCGCGTCTGAACCGACATAGTTCAGCACGCGTCGCAGTTCCAGCTCGTTACACTCTCCATCACAGAGAGCAGACATTGATTCTTTAATTCGATCTTTCATAAACAACACCTATCAACCTGTCAGGCCGTCGCACTCAGGAGTGGCCGCATTTTTTTATCAATTGCTTCCCGTGCTCGGAAAATCCGGGATCTTACCGTCCCTATAGGGCAATCCATCGCCTCAGCGATTTCTTCATAGCTCAGTCCTTCGAGCTCACGCAGAGTGACAGCTCTGCGTAATTCGTCCGGCAGCGCCTCAATGGCTTCGAACACTACTGCACGCAACTGATCGCGCTGCAGCAGGCCGTCCGGCGTGTCCACATCCTTCATATTCGCCTCGTCTGCAAAGAACGCGGCGTCATCAAGGTCAATGTCCTGAGTCGGTGTCTTACGACCCCGGCTGATCAGGTGATTCTTTGCGGTATTGACCGCAATCCGGTACATCCAGGTGTAAAACTGACTATCGCCCCTGAATGATGGTAGCGCACGGTAAGCCTTGATAAATGCTTCCTGTGTCACATCCTGCGCTTCCGCGTGGTCGGTGATAAAGCGGCCAACCAGAGCAAGGATGCGGTGCTGATACTTCACCACCAGTAAATCAAACGCGCGGCGATCACCTTTCTGGACTCTGGCGACCAGTTGTTGGTCTGAAGTGGTCTCGTTGTTCATGGCGTTACCTGCATTTGCTTGCTGCTTCTTTGCAGCTGTCGCTGAGTTAGTCACACTCTGCCCTCCATACGTGGCTGTGTGACATTAGGTGCTTGAACATCGCAGTAGTTCCAATGACTGACACTTCATGACACTCGATACTTCCTGTGACAGAGTACAAAGGTGACAGTTCCCGCGATGCACACATTTTTTGTAATGCTACTCCGGCGGCATTATAGTGCGGGCTTTCCCGTTGTGACAGACGCCCTTGGCGGAGCAGTGTTTCATGAGTCGTAGCCTGAGTTTTGATGTCCTGATTATCGGTAGCGGAGCAGCCGGACTGACCCTGGGTCTGTCACTGCCTGACCATATCCGCGCGGCCATTATCAGCAAAGACACCCTGGACGCCGGCTCGACACGCTGGGCACAGGGGGGCGTTGCTGCGGTGCTGGATGAAGACGACAGCATTGAAGCCCACGTGTCCGACACTCTGATCGCTGGGGCGGGCCTGTGCCATGAGCCCGCTGTCCGCTTTACCGTTGAACATTCGACGGAGGCGATCAACTGGTTGATTGATCTCGGTGTCCCTTTTACCCGTGACAGCGAAGATCATTTTCATCTGACCCGCGAAGGCGGTCACAGTGCCCGCCGCATTATTCATGCCGCCGATGCTACCGGCCATGCCATATCCGATACCCTGCTACGCAAAGCATCCGAAAAAGAAAACCTGACGCTGCTGCAGGATTACATCGCGATTGACCTGATTACCCGGGAGAAACTGGGGCTTTCTGGCCAGGCCTGTGTCGGTGGTTACTTTCTGAACAACCGTACCGGCGACGTGGATACCATCACGGCCCACTCAACCGTACTAGCAACCGGTGGGGCAAGTAAGGTGTACCTCTACACCAGTAACCCTGACGGCGCTTCTGGTGATGGTATTGCGATGGCCTGGCGCGCCGGTGCGCGCATTGCCAATATGGAATTCAATCAGTTTCATCCAACCTGTCTTTACCACCCGCAGGCCGGCTCGTTCCTGATTACTGAAGCTGTTCGTGGTGAAGGTGGGCAACTGCTGCTGCCGGACGGCAACCGCTTTATGCATCACTTTGATGAGCGCGGCGAGCTGGCCCCGCGGGACATCGTCGCCCGCGCCATCGACCACGAGATGAAACGTCTGGGGGCTGATTGCCTGTTCCTGGATATTTCCCACAAGCCCGCAGAATTTATCCGCGAGCACTTCCCGACCATTTACGAACGTTGCCTGCAGCTTGGCATTGATATCACGCGGGACCCTATTCCCGTAGTCCCGGCAGCTCACTACACCTGTGGCGGCGTCGTTACAGACAACGATGGCCGGACAGATATCGACCGCCTCTACGCAGTCGGCGAGACCGCCTGCACTGGCTTGCACGGCGCCAACCGCCTGGCCAGCAACTCACTGCTGGAGTGCCTGGTATTTGCCCGCTCGGCGGCTGCCGATATCGCCCGCTCCATTGACCTAGAGTCGCCTCTTGAAAGCGTACCCGCCTGGGACTCTTCACAGGTCACAGACTCGGACGAGGATGTTGTGATTTCCCACAACTGGGATGAACTGCGCCGGTTTATGTGGGACTACGTCGGTATCGTGCGGACAACCAAGCGTCTGGTGCGCGCGAAACACCGGGTCGACCTGCTGCGTCAGGAGATTCAGGAGTTCTACAGCAACCATAAGGTGACCAATGACCTGCTGGAGCTGCGGAATCTGGTGGATGTCGCGGAGGTGATCATCCGCTCTGCCCTGCTACGCAAGGAGAGCCGTGGTCTGCACTACAGCCGGGATTACCCTTCCTCACTGCCGCGCGCCTTTGATACGGTCCTGACGCCCAAATACATCCGCGAGCTGGGCAGCCTCTAAACCACGCCGTAAAGACTGGCCTTGAGGCGCCGGAAATCGTCAGCGCTCAGGAGACTGTCAGGAAAAATGCTGATCGCCTGCCAGGGCCAGAATCCCCACACTAACCGGAGGTGACCTGCCCTGCGGTGACTCCCGTTCAGCCAGGTAACCGGGTGCCGCTCGGCTGCGCATTCGATCCACCAGCCGTTCTGATTTACCCCCAATGCGTCAACAGCAGGAGCCAGAATTCGCCGGCTGACCTGCCACCATACACACACCAGCAGCAGATACAGAAAAGCAAGCAAGGGAACAGCCAGCAGAAGTGTCAGGCCAACCAGAAGCAACGTCGCCTTGTGCAGGCGACGCTGACGGAGTGAGGGTTTAAGGCGCCACTCAAGCGCGCTGCTGTGCATGCTCCAGTACCATGTTGACCATGCGCGCCAGCCCTGCATCGTCCGGAATCTGATGCTCAAGGAACCAGGTGAAAAGATCCGGGTCTTCGCAATCAAGCAGCTGTCGGTAAAGCGCCTGATCATCGTCACTCAGATCTCGGTACTTCTGCTCAGCAAACGGCAGCAGTAGTACATCCAGCTCAAGCATGCCACGACGGCTATGCCATACAACGCGTTTTGCCTGGATTTCGTCAGTCACATCGGGTCTCCTCTGAAGTCGCCTCAGTATAACGAAAAACCCCACACAATACCCTGTGATAGCCACAGCGGTTTTACGTAAAATAGCCTCCAGAGTTCAACCGCCTAACGAACAAAGAGACACTATGTATTCAACCAGCGGCTACATCCCTCAGCAGATTTCGCAGGACCGTCCAGCCCGGACGCGCCTGACACTCAGTGCACTGGTCCGCGTGACGGGGCCAGACAGTGAACGCTTCCTGCAGGGACAACTGACCTGCGACGTTAAAAGCCTGACCAGCGACAACTGGACAGCCGGAGCCTGCTGTAATGCCAAAGGCCGGATGGTGGCAAACTTTATTATTGCGCAAACACCGCAGGGGTATCTGCTCAGGCTCCCCGCCGAACAGGCAGACACTCTGATCAACCATCTCAAGAAATACATTGTCTTTTTTAAAAGCCAGATCTCGCTGGCAGAAGACCTGTGCGTGATTGCTGAAGTGCCTGCCACCGCAACAACGGCGGATGCTCATGCCTCTCAGGAGCCCCATCTGACCCTGACCCACGCTGACGGCAGACGGGAATTCTGGATTACAGAAGAGGAAGCCACCGCCTGTCTGCAAGGGCCTCAGTGCAGCGAAGCAGACTGGATCAGCACAGAAATCCGCGCCGGATACGTCTTTGTCACCCAGCAGACCACCGAGGCCTGGGTGCCGCAATACATCGGCTGGCATGAGCTCGGCGGAATCAGCTTTTCCAAAGGTTGCTATACCGGTCAGGAAGTTGTTGCCCGACTCCAGTATCTGGGCAAAGCCAAAAAGAATCTGTATCTGGTTGACGGAAATGACGACCTCCCGGCGGTCACCGCACAGGTCACGGCAGATGGCCGTCATGTGGGCGATCTGGCCGCCGTATCGGGCAGCATCGGGCTGGCGGTGATTTCTTCAGAAGAACGGACCTTAAACGCCACCCTGGCAGAGCAACCCGTCGTTCTCAGCAGGCTCTTCTATACTGAGGAAAATCAATAACTCCGGAGGTGTCTCCGGACAGCCCTCAGGAGCCGGATACATGACTCAGGATCTCGTCGCTAAGGTCAGAGAAGACATACTGCAATTACTCGCCAACGACGAACTCGTACTTCCCACACTGCCGGAAGTGGCGCTGAAAGTAAGAGAGGTTGCAGAAGACGAGAACGCCAGTGTCGTGGACATATCCAGAATTCTGACCCGCGATCCGGCGATGAGCGCGCGTCTGCTGAGGGTCGCCAACAGCCCGATGGTGCGAACGGCTGTGCCGATTACCGATGTGAATTCTGCGGTATCGCGTCTGGGCATTAACTTCACGACCAACCTGGTGGTCGGGATCGCCATGGAACAGATGTTTCAGGCAACCAATGAGTTGATTGATCAGCATATGCGTACCTGCTGGCACCACGCACTCGAAGTAGCCGCTTCGTCTCAGGTTCTGGCGCGTCATTTCACCCGGCTCCCTCCAGATCAGGCGCTTCTCGCCGGGCTGGTCCACCAGATCGGGATACTCCCCATCCTTGCGTACGCAGAAACGAACGATGGGCTTCTGCAGGACAGCCTGTCACTCAATCACGTCATTGAAAAGCTCCATCCTGAGTTAGGTGCGCATGTTCTGCGCTCCTGGGATCTGCCAGAAGCGCTGATTCAGGTGACGGAAGAATATCTTGATTTCAAACGGGACCCGGGCCGCGCCGACTTCACCGATCTGGTACAGGTTTCGGTGCTTCAGTCATACGCAGGTACCGATCACCCGCTGGGCCGCATCGCTCACAGCGACGTCGGTGCCTTCCAGCGCCTCGGACTGGACGCTGAAACCGAAGAGCACCAACTGACCGAACTAGCAGAAGAAACCGAAGCGACTCAGGAAGCTCTGAAACCCGTGTAACCTGCCTCCGGACGCGGCATACTGCTCGTCATGCTGACATTTATCGCTGCGCTGACAATCCTGATTACCTTTGCTGCCCTGCTGCTATGGCTGGGGCGGCTGACTGTTTCATCGCGACAACGCTCGCTGCAGGACACCGCTACCGCACTGAAAGGCACATATGCGCACTGGCACCCGACGCTCACACTGCGACAGGCGGGCCTGCAACTGGTTAACCTGGGCGAAGCCCGCTATGCCCAGCACTGGTGCGAGATTCCTGGAGATTCCGACTGTGCTCCAGCCAGGTTCTGCGACTTTACCCTGATGACCCGCAGCGGCCCACACGCGCAGACACTCGTCATTATGGAGTGCCCTCTGCCTCTGGAGGGCAGGCTGATGATCTCAAGGCGTCGCTGGCTGGATGACGACGTCATGAGCCCGACCCAGGGAAGCCCCATGCTATGTCTGCCTGAAAGTGCCTGCCCTGACCGCCTGCAGGGATGGAACCTGACGGGTTCACCACCCCACCGGATGCTCAGACTATTATCCGAAGAGGTCACGGACTGGCTTTTGGCACATCATCACCTTCACATTGAATGGGCGAATGGCATTCTTCTCGCCTGCCAGCCGGACTATCTGATCGAAGCCTCAGAGCTCTCTCACGTATTGCGCGATGTCACTGAACTTCATACCCGACTGAACCGAACCTGTTTTTCTGCCGGAACCCAAAATGCTGACGAATAATCTGTTAAAAACGATCCCCGCCCTCATACTGAGCGGACTGCTCCTCTCTGGTTGTACCGCTCACCAGCAGGACGCACTGCTCGCCAGGGTCACCGATATGGGACGGGATAAAGCCGGTCTGCAGCTGCATTCGACGCGCACCGTCGACATCGATATGACGTATCTGGAGCGTCAGGGACAAGGCCCCGTGGTGATGATGATTCACGGTTTTTCGGCCAATAAAGATACCTGGCTACGATTTGCCGATTACCTTCCGGAAGACTATCGTCTGATTACGCCTGACCTCGCGGGTCACGGTGATTCCGGCACAGCCGGCTCTTACGATCTGGAAAAACAGGCAGACCGCCTGCACGCGCTGGCAGAAAAGCTGGGGCTGCCGGGCTTTCATATTGTCGGAAATTCCATGGGTGGCGCCATCAGTGTGATCTACGCCAGTAAATACCCCGAACAGATTAAAAGCCTGACACTGATCGACGCAGCCGGGCTTGATGGCGCAGATAAAAGCGAATATTTCCAGATGCTGGATCAGGGAATTAACCCATTAATCGCCACCGATAAAGCATCGTTTGAAGTGCGCATGGACATGGTGATGGAGAAACCGCCAATGCTGCCATGGCCTCTGCGTCCGGCACTGATCCGCCAGACCGTTGCCCGGGCTGATCTGAATAAAGAAATTTTTGCCGATATGATTGCCACGCGGGAGCGCATGAGCGAAGCGGAATTCGGTGCGCAGATAGATGCCACCGTGGAGATGCCAGTGCTCATTATGTGGGGAGAAAAAGACCGCGTGCTGGATGTTTCTGCCGTAGAGACATTCCGTCGCTACCTCCCCCAGGCGGAAGTGAAAATTTTTGAGGGCATTGGGCACGTACCTATGCTGGAAATCCCGCAGGAAAGTGCCGGCACACTGACCGCCTTCATCAGCCGCCTTGACTGAAATCCGCTACGCAACAGTCGTTGAAGCCAACGCTTTATACAAAGACGCTGGCTACAGTGGCCGGGCCGCACCGGGAGATCTCATTGTCGCGGCCTATCGCCATGGGAAACTGCTTGCGGTCGCCCGGCTTATTCCTCAGTCTGGTCATGCCCTCTGGCTGCGCCATCTGTGTACAATGCCGGCCTTCCGCAAGCGCGGCACCGCCAGAGCCCTGTGTCTCTGGATACGGAACAATGTCCGCGCCCCGGTAATAATTTTTCCATTGCCTGAGCTGATCCCTATGTATCAGAGTGCAGGATTCAGAATCACCGACGCCGATCACCTGCCAGCAGAACTGGCACGTCACTGGGCACAGGTAAAACGTAAATACCCGGCATCAGAAGTGATGTCCTCGGAGACCGAACAATGAACCGACTTAATAAAGTGATGAATAACATCGCCCGTTTCCCAACAGGAATGCAGCCTGCCGTGCGCTCGTTTCTGATCGGAAAAATCATCCCCTTTGCCGGTACCGCGGGCTGTCGGGTCGAAGTATTAACCAATAACGAATGCCGGGTCGTACTGAAAAACCGCCGTAAAACCGGCAACCACATCGGCACTATTCATGCTGCAGCGATGGCGCTGGTTGCAGAATCTGCAACCGGATTTGTCTGCGCAATGAACGTTCCCGATAATCGGGTACTTGTCATCCGCTCTATGGAACTGACATACCTTAAACGCACCAAAGGCCAGCTGACCGCCGTTGCGTCTCTGTCTGATGAACAGGTGAGCCGGTTAAAAGACGAAGAAAAAGGAGATATTTCAGTCCCTGTGACTCTGACGGACTCAGAAGGGACTGAAAGTGTGACGGCAACAATGATCTGGGCCTGGACACCGAAGCGCGGATAAGCCACAGAACACTTGCGCCGCTGGCGTCTGAATAATCAGACGCCGGCGTCGGCGATATAAGCACGACGCTGTTGTTCGCTTTCGATATAGTCATGCCACTGATTCGCGACTTTCTCTGCTTCGGGGAACTGCGAAGCCATTGAAAATGTGCGTGCCGCATCTTTCAGGCGATCCATATTAAACTGTGCCAGCCCCTTGATAATCATGGCCTGATACGGCGCTTTCAGGTCGCCAGCATCGAGGGCTTTCTGACTGAAATCAAACGCTTTATCCCACTCCTGACGTTCTGTATGAATCTGCGCCAGTTTAAAATAATCAGCTCCCTTGCGTGATTCTGCCGCAGCTGCCGTCATCGCGATAATTGCCTGCTCGTATTCGTGTGCCAGCATCCAGGCATCACCAAGCAACGACAGATTACGCGCACTACGTCCGATCGTTCCGGTATTCATGCCAATCTCAAGAACGTGTGCAGCCTTATAAGGGATCTGCTGCCCAAGGAGCGCCTGAGCAAAGTTCACCAACTCACGTTCTTTGGTCAGCAGCTTCTGTTCATAGGCAGTTTCAAGCGTCGCCAGCTCTTTATCTGCAAAACCAAGCTCGTTATAGACAGCGGCAAGCTGCACCCAGTACTCGGACTTCGGATGCTCAGCGACCAGGGCCTCCAGGTTTTCAGCCAGCCCCGGATAATCTTTCTGCTGAAACAGTACTGCACGCTGTAGCAGGTACCAGTTTTCCGACACCTTACGACCCGATTCCCGACGCATTGAAATCGCCGTTTCAACTGCATTCAGTGAGTGATCAAACGCCTTACGCTGATACTGAATCTGCGAACGCAGGAACCACGCATCTGCGGTGATTTTATCGGAGTGTTCCATCCACTCGGACAGCATGGCCAGCGAGTCATCGTAGCGCTCCTGTACCATGTAGAGCTTTGACATGGTGTATCTGGTCGACTGCTTCAGGTTGTCGGGCGCATTGCGGATCTCCAGCACCTGGCTGTATGCATCCACGGCGGCAGCATAATCTTCCTTAGCGGAATAAACGTATGCGTACATATTGTGAGTCATGGCGCGTTCATAAGAATTACGCTTGCGCGACTCAAGGCGTTCCAGCGTCTTCAGAGCACCGTCAAAGTCTCCGCCATCTGCAGCATCCCGTGCGTCCTCCAGTTTTTCATACACCACTTCGCGCAGCGTCTGTGTGCGGCGCACCCTGGGAGACGCCGTTTCCGCAGATTCAGCTTCTGCAGCTGGCTCGTCCGGGGCCTCGTCAGCCACACTGTAGCTGACCGGAAGCGCAGCAGTAATGCAGCTGAAAATCACAATGGCAGATAATTTTTTCATTTGACTCTCCTCCGTTATTTATCCAGCTCAAAGCGGATAATGTTACGGACTCCAGGTACCTCAACAGCCTGACCGTCGGTGACCTGTGGTTTGTATTTAAATTTCTTAACCGCATCGAGCGCTGCCTGATCGAATACGCCGGGCGGCTCTGCTTCCAGAACCACCGGATTAACGACAGCGCCCAACGACGATACGGTAAATTCGACGACGACATACCCTTCAATGCCGCGCTGTGCAGCACGACGCGGATAGGCTGGCGCAACCTTCACAATAGGCATTACCTCACCGTCAGAACCAGCCCCGGCAAGACCGGCATCCAGTGACAGGTCGGTTGATATATCCAGAGCACCAAGGTCCAGTGACGAAGCCCCCTCAGCGGCTGACTGTGGCTGCACCATGTCGGGTTTTGGTGGTTCTTTCTGGGCAACGGGTGGTTTCTGAGGCTGACGCTCTTTGGTCTGCACATCTTCTTCAGGCTCATTCATGATGAAGCTCTGAATGCGTCCATAATCGACGGGCTGAAGCACCGAACCACCGCTGGAGATCAGGCTCTGCATCACCCAGAACACCGCGATTGTTGCCGCAAAAGCAACCAGCAGAGCTCCACCAAAGCGCACTGCGACTTGCATATCAGAGCGCCTCAGTTGCCAGAGAAACGTCATACACACCAGCCTGACGGGCGGCATCCATCACCGCAACGAGCTTGCGGGTTTTCGCTTCTTCATCGGCCTGAATAACCACCGTACCCTGAGGATTTTCCGCGTGCAGGCGTTCAATATTCGCCCGCACCTGGCTCTCATCAACGCGACGTTTGTTAATCCAGATTTCATCATTTTCATTGATCGCGATCAGGATATTTGCGCGCGGTTTAGCCTGGGCTGTACTCGCATCCGGACGGTTCACTTCAATACCGGATTCTTTGACAAAAGACGCGGTAACGATGAAGAAAATAAGCATGATAAATACAACGTCGAGCATAGGGGTGATATCAATTTCACCCTCTGCTTCGGCTTGATTCAGATTAGAAAAACTACGTCTCATAATGTCGTTCTCAATAATTAATGGTCGAAATTCAGACGATCTTCGATCCGGACTTTTTCACGTTTGATGTAACGCTCTAACAATGACTGGGCGAAAACTCCCGTCAGTGCTCCAACCATTCCTGCCATCGTCGGTATCGTTGCTTTCGAAATACCCGAGGCCATCGCTTTAGGACTGCCGTTGCCGAAAAAAGCCATCACATCAAAAACTTCAATCATGCCTGTCACAGTTCCGAGAAGTCCGAACAGTGGTGCCATACCAATCAGCATTTTGATGGTTGGCATATTCGTTTCCAGGCTACTGCGCAGGCCGGTAATCAGATCCTGGCGGATCTGATGCGCATTCCAGGACTGCCTCTCAGCTCTGCTTTCCCACTCCCGCAGCGCTTCCTGCATAGCGCGACGATGTGAAAAAACGAAATATGCAGCGCGTTCAAGGACAAACAACCAGAGCAGGAAAATCAGCCCGAAGATGGCGTAGAGGACATCCCCTCCACGCTCCATGAACAGATAAACCGGCTCGTATACGTCACCGAAAAACATGATCAGGCTGCTTTGCTCTGTTGCTGTTCAGACTGGCGTGCAAGAATGCCCGTCGCGCGCTCTTCCAGAATCATAATCAGAGAGCGACTGCGGTTATTCGTCAGTGTATGCAGGAACACACAAGGGATTGCAGCGACCAGACCCAGTACCGTCGTTACCAGCGCCTGTGAAATACCACCGGCCATCAGTTTCGGGTCACCCGTACCGAACAGAGACATAGTTTCAAATACATCAATCATGCCTGTCACCGTACCCAGCAGACCCAGCAGCGGAGCAACGACAGAAATAATTTTGATCCAGCCGATGCCACGGGTCAGGCGAGGAATTTCCGCAGCAATGGCCTCACCCAGATGCAGCTCCAGAGTCTCAGTATCACTACGGCGGTTAGCATTAAATACCGCCATGACACGACCCAGAGCGTTGTTTTCATCCGCTGCATCTGACTTCATCTGTTTGTTAATCCGTGCAGCTTCCGCGTTCAGTACCACCATCCGCCAGAGCGCCAGCAGAATACCGACAGCACCAAGCGCCAGAATGATGTAACCAACAACACCACCCTGATCAACACGATCACCCAATTCAGGAGACTGACCCATGATTTTCAGCAGCTGACCACGGGACGGATCGATCCAGAACCCTGTCAGCGCATTCCCAGAGGCACCCTCAAGTTCTGCTGCTGGCGCCAGATAACGGCTACCCGGTTGCTTATCAAGCTCAACCAGGCGCGCGGATTCAATATCCCAGTTCAAGTACTTGCCATCGGCAACAGCATTAAAACCGCCCACACGGACAACATCGCGCGTTACGGTATCGCCACTTGGCAGAACCACTTCCGCCGGGTAGCTGGCAATGCGGCCACTGAAGGTTGCTTCGCGCTGCATTTCAAACCAGAGGCGCTCCAGCTGACTGATGGATGGCAGCTCAGAAGACGACCCGGCAACGCGGATCAGATCCGTCAGGAATTCATCACGTCCTGGAACTTCAGAACTGATCACTGAACCTTCGAACACACCTTTGGTATCACCAGCAACCTGCTGCAGCACGCCGAACAGTTCTTTAAGGCTACCAAGACGTTCATTCAGCTGATTCTGCGCATCAGCAATCGCGAGTTCATTCTCACGGAACTGGGCTTCCTTATCAGCACTCAGTGCTTCGAGCTGGGTACGCTGTGCGGCGGCTTCATTAACCATCTCAAGCCCACGCTCGCGTGAGCTGTTGAACTCGTTCAGACGCTGACGGAACTGCTGGTCGTCACGAGCCTGACCGGCTTCTACAAGGTTCAGCAGCTCATCCATGCTGACTGATTCAGCGTGAGTGGTAAAAGGCATCACGGCGGCCATCAGACCACCAACAATCAGAGAACGGATTTTCATTTTGAGGTCTCCTGTGGTGCAGCAACAGGCACTTTAATCAGATCCGGAGCGGCCTGCTCACGGGCAATGCGGATACCGGCAATCACTTTGCTCTTATACGCCGGGTCCAGTGGCTGCCAGCTGCGGTCATTAATATTCCAGACGCCCAGTTCCTGTCCATCGAGTGACTGATACATCAGAGCAACGCGGCCAATACGCAGGAAGTCGACCTCTTTTGGATTATCCACAGACAGCTCGCCACGATAGGATTCAATCGTGCGGCCGTATTCAACCTCAGCCTGGAAAGCTTCCATCACCTTACGGTACTTCTCCGCCACAGTAACATCAGAGCGTCCCATCAGTTCGTTCAGGCGCTGCACCCGGTCACTGCGCTCTTCGCGCATAAATGGAACATCCGCCGCAACAAACTGGCTCAGTGAATCAATCATGCGCAGCATCAGCGGCATGATCTGACGCTCTACCAGAGAGGCCTGCGCCATGCTGTTTTCAATGGCCATCATCTCTTTCGCCTGAGCATCCAACTGACGGTTGAGCTGAGCGATATAGACGTTAAGTCCTTCAATTTCCTTCACCAGAACACGGTAATCGCGCTCTGTTGCACGGATCTCTTTATCGATCGTATCGATCTTCTGCTGTGAAGCCTGAGCGCTTTCAACACGCTCTACGCCCTGCTCTACTGCGTCGTCCAGAGTCGCAGCAGAAACAGTGCCGCTGAAACCGATGCCAGCAAATGCAATCGCGCTCAGCAGACGCGATACCTGGCGTTTAGTCGTTGCCATCTTGGTTACCCGATTAGTAAGAATGCCCAGAGTGGGACGTTTCAATATTTCGCGCCAAGAATACGGCTGTTTGATGACAGTTCTGTTACATGACAGAACCGCTACAGAAAAATGACAGGTAATCAGCAGAAAAAGCGTAGAAAAAATAACGAAAAAAGGCAGTCCCGGAGGACTGCCTTAAAGGGGTACTGCTAAGGTATATCTTATTCGAAAGCAGCTGGTACAACAGAAGCTGCCCAGTACCACCAAGCGCTCTCTGCAGCAGTAACAGTCGGGTCAACTGCACCGATGTAGTCAGTTTCTACGAAGAAACCAGTTGAAGCGTTAGCGCTGGTTGCAGTGCTTGCAGACACTGAACCGTTACCACCAGTCACTTCAAAAGCGTTACCCAAGGCAACAGTATCGGTAGTCGAAGAAGAAGACCATCCAGTAATGTTAGATTCTGTAGCACTGTCATCCAGTCGAAGAACATCGCTAGAAGCTGTACCAGTGAACTCTACCAAAGAATCTGAAATAGTTACGTCAGTTTCAGTATTACCGATACGGAACGCCTTAGCATAGTTATCCGCCGCAATCTTACTCAGGTTACCCATAGTCCCAACTTTGCCGCGCATCAGGTAAGCAGAACCTTCGGAACCAGTCTGGAAAGTAATGTTAGTCAGTGTCGGGTTCGAAACAGGCTGTGCTGTATTGCTCAGACCTGCGTTGTCCGCTTCGATACCATTATCACCAGGGTTAGAGATGCCCTGACGTACAAGTGCGAACTGAATATTTCCACGGTAGCCATCATCCCAGTCGATGGATTCATCACCGTTATCTACCAGAATCAGGTTCTTAACGTTCACTGCACCGCCGAAGAACTCAACACCGTCGTCATAGTTGTTGTAAACCATAACGTTTTCAATGGTAGTGCCGTAACCTACAGAGTGGAGCGTGATACCGTTGATTTCGCTGTCAGCAACAACCTCGTAACCGCCTTCAGCAACGATCAAGTAAGAGATGCTACCGCTATTGTCAGCGTCATCATTACCACCATGGTTACCAGTGTCTGCCTCATCAGCCGTATTGCAGATTTCTTCTGGTGAAGCTGCATATTCATTAGCGCACTGGTTGTTCTTAGCGAAGCCTTGAACTACCAGGCCACCCCATTCTTTGTTGCCTTCGTAGTTATCATCGATAGACGACATAACAATAGGAGCAGTAGGAGTACCATTCGCAATAATGTTTGAACCACGCGTAATGATCAGTGTGCCCTTCGAGTTAGAGCGGAAAGCAACACCAGGATTGATAGTCAGAGTCACTTCAGTAGTGTCATCGTAAGAGGTGAGCGTACCAGCACCATCACCAACACGAACGTAATCAGTCATGGTATAAACGTAATCTGTAGTCAGAGTAACGTCTTCCATGATATTTCCACTCAGCAGACAAACAGGCATTTCGACGCCGTCTACTGTGTAAGTCAGATCCAGTTCCTGACCAACACCTACAGAACAAGTACTGTCATTGGTAGTAGTACCACCAGTATTATCGTCATCCGAAGATGAAGATGAAGAACCACCACCACAAGCTGTCAGAGCAACGGCAGAAGCTGCGGTCATAGCGACCAGAAGTTTTTTCAGTTCCATGATTATTCCTTGGGTTAATTAAGCTAAGTAAAAACTGAACGGTGCCTATCCTATGTAGTGTTTGTGACAATTTTGTTAACACCCAAAAAAAAGTCCGGAAACCCGGACTTTAAATCGTCATTTAACTTTCTTCAGAACACCAATGACAGTCCCAATGAAGCTTCTCTTCCCTTGTAGTAAGAGCGAAAGTTTTCGCCGTTTTGAACCAGGCTGACTTTCTCATCCATCAGGTTCTTGAGAGATATTTTCAGGCTCAAGTCAGGAACCAACTCTGCGGTGTAATTGAAATTTAACTCCCCCCTCGGCTCCTGGATAACATCTGGTGCGCCACTACCAGCCTGTGTTGCCGAATACAACATCTCTCCCTGGTAGTTATAAACTAACGTGTACTTCTGAGTACTGCTGTAATCGTCGAAGCCCACCTGAAGGTTAGCAAGGCTATCGGGTTGACCTTGCATTGAGCGCTTTCTGAAAGAAATATCTACTTCTGATTCAATAATCGAGAGATTTCCAGATACGAAGACCATGTGATCCAAGAGATCAAACTCAGAACGGAAGTCGATCTCTACTCCACTGATCGTTCCAGTATCTCCATTTTGATAAGAGTATACCTGCCCGCCTGTCAGCAGTGTTTTCTCAATAGGGTTGATAAAGTCTTTAGTGAAATAGGCAACACTTACACTCTCCGTTTCACTGAAATACCATTCCGCTCTGAGATCAATATTATCGACTTCAGCACTTTTCAAAGAAGGGAAGCCCCGGATGCTGTCTCCTGTATCCGGATCGATATATAGTGCGTAAGCCAGTTCTCGGAAATCAGGACGGTTCAGAGTCTGATACCACGCACCCCGAAGCTGAATTCCATCAGTAACAAATACTGTTAAACCAGCACTTGGAAAAGACGACGAATCGGAAAGCTCGGCGTTAATGGGATTATCTTTATTCTGTGCCGAAGATTCGTATGTTGTGACCGAAATATCAGATGTTTCATTTCGCAGGCCAGCATTAATCCGGAAAACGTCAAGCAACTCATACTCGAGACCACCATAAATAGCGGTCATATCCCAGTTCCCGGTATAGTCCGCCGATCCTGCTGTAAGATTGAGAAGGCCCAGTTCGTCGCTCTCGTTCATTTCCCGGATAATCTTATCGATATCGAAATCATTTATGTAATCACCCGCCAAACCGCTCGGTGCGTTATAGCCCAGGGTTGTACCATCAGCTTCCCGCTCACGACTAAAAGTTGAGAAACCATACGAAGCCGTTAGAAAGTTACCAGATGATTCAATCAAAGGAGTGTCAAAATCAAGACTGACATCAGTAACATTATCAGTCAGTTCATTATATTCCCGCTTAACTTCACTCCAATAGAGATAGTAATCATCCTGCCCATCGTCAAAGGCTGGAATTTCAAAAGCATAACTTCTACGATCCGGATTATCTAAAGTTGCCTCGGAAACACTGAACTGCCATGCCGCTGTAGTTTTCAATAATGAAGAAAAGTAGTGCTGACCTGTAAATTGCTGCATATAGAGCTGACGTTCTTGCCAGTTCATACTGGTTCGAACTCCAATTCTGTCCTGATCGCCACCCACCCCGTCTTTTACATTGGTATCCGCCTGAGTCTGTCGCAATATCAGTGTATTACTTGCAACCTCGTGATCCCCAGAAAGAATACCAACACTCAGACCCAATCCAAGGTTGATATCATTTGTAACCCGGGTTTCATCATATTCGTCATCAACAAACATATCGCCGTCTGCCGATTCCAGATTGGTAGCAGTCTCTCGCTCCTGCACCTGCCATTCATTAGAGAACTTAGCTGAAGCCAGATATCCAACGGCCGTTTCGCCGTTATCATAGAGAGTATCTCCTAAAGATATTTCTGCGGAGAGGTCGGGCTGGATTTTGTGTTCTTCGGTGTTCAGGTTTTCAGGAAGTGCCTTCACAAGCTCTTTATCGATTCCAGGATTAAGGAGAGTACTAGTACTGTTGAACTCTTTAGCGTCATTATTCAGTGCTCGATCGCCATTTGCCCCAAAGCCAAAATAGTCGCCACTTTCCTGCTGCATAAATTCCTGTTCAGTAAATGTCGCCCGATCGTTATAGCCTAGTGAGAGCGAAAGCTTTCCTTCGAACTCCAGGGGAAACTTCTTCGTGGACAAACGGACTGTACTACCCGTCGCGTCCGCGTACACATCAGGCGTAGTGGTTTTCTGAACATCGATTCCATCAATGACGCTTGATGGAAAAAGGTCAAGAGGAACGACTCGGCGAGAAGGATCAGGGCTTGGCAGAGAAGCTCCATTCAGAAGAATCGATGTATGACGTTCATTCAACCCGCGTGCAACAACATACTTACCATCCGCAATTGTAACTCCAGCGACCCGCTTTAATGCGGAAGCCGCATTTGAATCACCAAAGCGTGACATCTGTTCTGATCCGATCGAATCGAGAACTGCGCTGGAGTCCCGTTCCTGGCTCGTCGCGGAATCCGGATTGTAGCTGCCCACCGCGACTACTTCCTCGATCACGCCGCTGCCGGACATCCCAAGTTCTACACTGAGATCGACGGTCTTGCCCGCCATGGCATGAATATTCTTCATTTCTTTGCGATTGTAGCTCGGATGCGCAACGGTCACTGTGTAGGTACCGCGGGGCAGACTGAAACTGAAGCGCCCCTGATCATCAGTCATGGCTCCGGCCTCTGTTCCGGCCGCGGCAACCCGGGCACCGGACACGGCGCCACCGGTCTCTGAGGAAATCAGGCGGCCCGCAATCACACCATCGCCCTCGCCTGTCACGGTTTCAGCCACCGCTTCACCACCGAGGACTTCAACCAGTACATCCAGTGGAGCATCGCTGTCAGGAATCTGAATATCAGCTTCACCAATGTATGCACCAAACTGGGTAAACTCGGCAACGTACGCACCAGCCGGCAGGTCAAATGAGACAAAGCCTTCAGGAGAAATAATACTGCGCTGTCCCGCGACAGAGACTGACACACCGTCAGCGGCACCGCCGTCTTCGGTGATATAGAAAACCGTTTCTCCGGCCAGCACTGAGCTGCTCAGAACAGATGTAGATATCGCTGCAACTACCGACAGCAGACGAGTAGAAAACATATTTCCCCCAGGTTGAACGCGGGGGAAGAACTGCCCCCGCAAAATAAACGGAGGCAAAGTTACTACAGAAAAATGACAGAACTGTTACACCTCAGCAGAGGTCAGTCAGCCAGGGAGGGGTGACGCACAACAAGAAACTGATTCGGGTCAACATCATTCAGAGTAGTCGTCTGACCGTCCGGCCATTCGATTCTCACTTCATCGATATTACTGTGAGCAGCAAGTCCGAAGTGCAACTCAGGCGCGTTGTTGGAGATGTAGTTATTCTCGAAACGCATCTCGCGATACTGCGACAGTGAACCGGCCGTCACATACACTTTGGCTCCGTAGGCGTACTGATTGCCGCCGGTGCCACGGAGCCGGATGTTGAGGAAGTTGTCGGAAAAATCGAGCGTCCGGCGGAAGTGGTTCTCGTAATACGAGGGGGCTCCCGAGTGATTGAGAATAACAATATCGATATCACCATCCCGGTCAAAGTCGTTACAGGCAATACCCCGGCCCTCACCAGTGTCTGCAATGCCCCGCAAAAACGCCTGCTCAGTGAAACTACCGTCTTTATTATTCATAAACAGGCGTGCCGGTGTGCCGAAAAACTCGGTGTGCGCCTGAGAAGTTCTGGCGAGAATTTCAGCGCCCTCCAGCAGCACTTTGAGATCGGCAATCAGTGCGCTTTCAGACTCGTAAATGCCACCAAGAATAAAATTAACCCCTTCGAAATTTACGAAGTATCCATACAGATCGGTCAGCAGGCTGCTCGCGCTATTGTACTCGGCAATGGCCAGCTCCATCACTGACGTGAAGCCAATAGCCTGCAGAGCATTAAACAGTGGCGAGTTGAAACTGCTGTCTTCGTAGCCAAAACCGTTCACATGGAAGATATCCAACCAGCCATCGTTGTTGAAGTCTTTCATACAGACTCCCCAGCCCCAGCCGCCATCACGGACGCCCGCTGCGTCGGTAATATCTTCGAGCAGAATATCTGAGCCATCAATGCTGTTATTGCGGTACAGGCGGTTACCAGTGGCCCCCCAGTTACCCTCTGCGCGGGTCTCTTCACCCGACATAATTTCTGCGTCGTAGATATTGGTCACGAACCAGTCGAGGTCGCCGTCGTTATCAATATCGCCGATACCGGCGCCCATGGCATTCTCGTCGGTAATCACCGAAATATCAGTAACGTCATTAAACGTGCCATCGCCATTACCGGTGAAAATATGTGAGGTCAGGAAGTCTGACGCCACCAGCAGGTCCTGATGCCCGTCGCCATTCATATCGGCAAAGTTAGGGCTCAGGGTAAAGTCGCGTTCATTGAATGAGCCTTCGATACCTGTGCCATAGCGGGCGGAATAATAACCACGCCCGTCGTTGTACCAGAGGTGTGGTTCAACCAGGCTCTGACCTGCATCCCAGTTTGCGGTGAACATATCCAGATCACCATCACCATCAAGGTCTGCAAATGCCGCATTGTGTGTCTTACGGATGGAGCTGAAGCCGAAATCACTGACAACCAGAAACTGACCGCGACCATTATTCAGCCAGAGCGTGGCGTCCTTCAGCAACATATGGCCGTAGAAAATATCCGGCCAACCATCACCATTAACATCCGTCAGTGAGAAGGAGGCCGTATCGGCTGGTGATACAAGACCGTAGTTGTTGTCCGCCTGAGTGAACTCTCCATTTTCATTCAGGAATATGAGAATCCCGACACCCTCGCCACCATCGACAACCAGATCAAAATCACAGTCACCATCGATGTCACCCGACGCCACCGAGCCCGACATCAGCACCGATTCGAGGTAGAGCTTCTGGCTGTCAAAAATGGAATCGCCAATTTCCCGGTTGACCGGCAACGACTCTTTTTTGCGGAATCCGGTGATAACATCCGTTTCGACTGGCGAAGGCACGGAAGGCAATGCACATATTGCATCCGGATAAGGTGGAATATCACTCAGATCCGGGAATACGGCGTTACCTGTTTCTTCACCTTCGGGCTCAGTTACCGTAAATACTTCACTGTTATCAAAGTACGACAGAACGGGTTCTATCCGCATTCCGTCCGGGCTCGGTGTGCTGTAATCCGGCATCCAGGCACTCACACACGTCAGATCCTGCAGGCACTGCGAAGAGAGCGCGGTCAGGAATGCCTCATACTGATCCAACTGAGTCGCAGTGGCCTGCGGCATCGACAGTTTTTCGCTGTAGCCCGGAGCGTATTTCAGCGCCATGTAGGAATAATTGATGGAAGTGACCAGACTCGCCGATTCGGAGGTATCCACGCCAAGGCCAGCATATTGCTCAAGATTCTGCAGGCTGAAATCAAAATTACGTAATGACGTCACCGGGTTAAAGTGCCAGTTAATGGCTTCCCGCAGGGTGCCCAGTGAGCCCGCGTGCATATAAGGGAACGTCAGACCGACGTTCAGCAGGCTCGGCGTGCGGAACGAATGCCGGTCATACGTCGAACGGGTGATGTTGTAGCGCCCATAGTCCTGGCTGAAGCTGTTTTTACCACGACCAATCTGTGGCGTTGCCAGAGCGTAATAATTCTCGTCAGAGAAATGTGGTCCGGCGTGACACTGATAACAGCCACCCTGGTTTTCACTGAAGAAGAGAATCCCTCCCTCTACCGCCTCTGCTGACAGCGCGTCGGTATTTCCGTCAAGGTAGTCGAAGAAGCGGTTATCAATCGCAACCTGCGAGCGCTGATATTCCGCCAGCGCAAACGCGATATTGTCGTAAGAAAGAAGCGTCTCAAGCTCGCTGACATAGTCGTTAAAGCCCTCGCGGAACGCCATCTCCCAGCCACGCTCTGCAAGTTTTACAGAGATCAGTCTGCGGATCTCTTTACTCGTCTGACCTGCAGCAGCCGAGAAGCCGCGCATTTCGGCCACCGAAGTGACCGGAAACCGTGCCTGAGCTGTCGTCAGGTTGTTACCCGCGTTATGGTCAGGGCCGTTAGAAAAACTGTCTGGTGTGCGGATCAGGGCTCCTTCACCGTTGTCTGCTCCGGAATCGACCGGAAGATACAGGCTGTTCCCTTCACTGTATGCAACCGTCTCTACCCGGCCATCCCAGAACATTGCCTTATCATAGAAAGCAATATTGAAGGTTGTCGGGCTGTTGCGCGGCACATTCGGACCAAAATCGGCCTTTGGGTCAATGTAGTAGTTACCGTCATGACGACGACCAGGACCCACAATCAATGGATCGTGCGCTCCGACACCCACAGGAAGACTCAGGTTATCCGTACCCGCAAGACGTGGGTCATGGCAACTGACACAGGCCACGTCGTCTTCGAAGCTCAGTGAACGCGAGAAAAACAGCTCTTTACCGAGTTCAACAATCGGGTCACCCGGTTGGGGCAGGCTACGGTCACGCAGCTCTGATGGCGAGAAGCCCAGGTTGGTGACGAGAGTCAGCAACGCGGTATCGCGTTCGGTCGCCTGACGGCCGGGTTCTTCTGGTGTTGGCTCTTCAGGTTCTTCCGGAGTGGGTTCCTCCGGTTCTTCTGGAGTTGGCTCTTCAGGCTCTTCCGGAGTGGGTTCCTCAGGTTCTTCTGGGGTTGGCTCTTCAGGTTCTTCCGGAGTCGGCTCTTCAGGCACCTCAGGCACCTCAGGCACCTCCGGCACCTCAGGAATCTCGGGCTCTTCTGAGGTAGGCGACTCTTCGTCAGGCTCCGGCTCTACAGGAGTTTCCTGCACCGCTGGCGTGTCTGTCGTTGTGTCTTCATCAGTAGAAGCCTGCTCACCGCCACAGGCAGTCAGAACAAGTGTTGCTGTAATTATTATTATCCAGGTGTTCATCCGTACCATATCCCAGAGGAAATTCGGGCCTGTTACGCCACATACCTGAAAGTTTGCACAATCCCCCCATTAACGCCAGCCGGGAATATGTAAAGAAAGCGACTTTACCTAAAAAGTGCTGAAGAGGTCCGATACTTAGTGATTAATCCGGACAGGTGATAGGTGCCGCGAGGCCGCGGCACCTGAGAGAGGGATCAGCCCTGAGCGAGAAGCTCACGCAGATCAAGAATCGCAGCATTGGCGCGGGAGATGTAAGAACCCATCACCAGAGAGTGGTTGGCAAAAATACCGAAACCACTGCCGTTAAGAACAACCGGTGCCCAGAGCGGCTCCTGGGTACCTTCCAGTTCGCGGATGATCTGACGCAGGCCTACCAGAGCATTCTTCTTCTCCAGTACCTCACGGAAATCAACTTCAATGGCGCGCATCAGGTGCAGCAACGCCCAGGAGGTACCGCGGGCTTCGTAGAAAACGTCATCGACCTGAGACCATGGTGTTTTCACAATTTCTTCGTCTGGCGTTGTGGTTGAGTGCGGCGTGTTCATATCTTCATTGAGACGGCGCTGACCCACTGACGCACTCAGACGCTGAGACAGAGACCCGAGACGGGTTTCCACATCAAACAGCCACTGACGCAGGTTATCTGCACGGGCGTAAAACTGTGCCGTCTGCTCCTGAGAATCAGAAAGACGGGTCAGATAACTCTGCAACGCTTCAACGCCACGCTGATATTCATCTTCGGTAGCCGGCAGGAAGGTACTGTTGGCATCAAAGTGCAGCTGTGGTTCAGCAATCGCCAGGTCTTTGTCTTCGGTCGACTGGCTCTGAGAACGGCTGAAGTCTTTACGCAGTGCGCGGGAGAAATCGCGCACCTGTACCAGCACACCGAATTCCCAGTTAGGAATGTTATCAAGCCAGATACCAGGAGGAGTCACATCGTTGCTCAGATAGCCGCCGGGCTTATCCTGCAGGGTCTCTGTGACCTTCATCAGCGTCGCGGTCGTAGTGAAACCACGGACCTTTTTAACGCCCATTTCTTCAGCTTTGGCCGTCGCGTTCTGAACCACATCAAAATCTTCCGGTTCCTGCGAGAAGTACCAACCCAGGGCAATCAGTCCAACGACCACCAGCGCCAGAATAATGCCAGCAAAACGATAAGGGCCTTTCTGGCCTTTGCGGTCAGCCCACCAGTCCTGCATACGTTCCCTGGTGTCCTGTACCTGATCCTGTAAACCACTCATACGATAAGTTTCCTTAAATCACTGATAACTATCACAGGGGCAAGCCTAATCGGCCTTGCCCACTTCGGCAAGATCATACCCTATCCACAGGAGATAATCCGGGTTCCGCACGGCCATACCACAGGTGGGTCTCCCGTCAGTGCTGACAAAGCGGGTATACTCGGGCCACTTATGAACAATCTGGTGCCGGATGTCGTCTTACACAATTACCCCAGTGGCGTATGCCCGCTCTCCGTTCCGGGAGAAATTTGCGATTCCCAGGCAGCCAGGACTCGCACCGTCGGTCCGTACCCGAATTGAGCTTACCCCTCCCTTTGATGATCCCTGCGCGCTGGAAGGCCTGAACGACATCACGCATATCTGGCTGTTGTTTCTGTTCCATCAGGTCGGTAGCCGCAACGATTCCCTGAGGGTTCGTCCTCCAAGGCTTGGGGGCAACGAAAAGACAGGAGTATTTTCAACACGCAGCACGCATCGACCGAACGGTATCGGACAGTCGTTAGTTAAAGTAGAAAGTGTTGAAGGCAGCTGTCTCTGGGTCAGCGGCGCAGACCTGCTGGACGGCACCCCCATCATCGACATCAAGCCCTTTGTTCCGTACGCAGATATCCCGGTCAATGCCGGAAACCGGATGGCTCCCGCAGCGCCCGAATGGCTTGAGGTTATCTGGACAGAAGCCACAGAAACAGAGGCCCGGGAACAAGGTCAGCGCCTGCGCGAGAATGTCATGCAGATAGTGACAGAGTGCCTGCAGCAGGACCCCCGCCCCGCCTATCAGAAACATGATGAGAGCCGGGTTTATGGCGTCCGGCTCTGGGATCTTCAGGTACGCTGGCGCTATCCGACCCCTGACAGCATCCAGCTGGTCAGCATCAGCGAGGCGTCAGACGATACACTGCCTGACGCATAGAGGTCACACCGCGTTCACGAAAACGTGGCTCGTGATCAATCAACTCTCTGTCATCCAGCACGTCAGCGTGCATGAGTGAACCATAGTGAGCGATGACTTCGTCCTCTGGCACAGAAAACGGAGGACCCGACATCTGATTCTGATCATAGGCAAATGACACCAGCAGTTGCGGAGCATTGCGCGAGATATTCAACAGGTGCTGGCTGTAATCCACTCGCATCTGAGGTGGCAAAGCAACCAACGCAGCACGATCATATACGGCATCGACCGGACCGATATCACGCGCAGTCAACGCAAACCAGTCGCCGCAGATCAGCAGGATACCCGCAGCCCGGTAGAGGATCAGTCCATCGACTTCCTGCTTGTCTACGGCAAGGCCAAACTCCCCTTCGATGTCATAGGCCAGGGCATCCAAAGCCTTTTCGCTCAGCTCGGCACCCACCACCTGATAGCCTTCCTTCAGAAACCAGATGATGTCGACTGATTTTCCGCAAAGCGGCACTAGTACCCGGGTACCCAGATCAACCGGCATGGTATGCCAGTGGTTAACCAGCGCCGGATTGGGCTTGTCCAGATGAAACCCCGTCTCATCCTTCCCCCAACGCTCTTTCCAGAATTCTGTATCCATTGATGTAAGCCTTCTGTGTGCAAATTATTGCGTATAAACAAAAGACAGCGATTATGCCTCAAAGGGCGGCGGAGGGTCAGCTACCCGCGGGAAAGATACAAAAAAGCTCCCCGAAGGGAGCCAGTACACGCATGAAACACGGTCGTCTGCAGATCAGTTTACCTGCAGTTCAGCGATATCGGGGTAACGCTTCTCCCAGTCTTCAATCAGGTAATTCTGATCGATATCCCAGGGGTGAAAACCAGTTCGGAAAAACTTAGCCAGTCCCTTCATGTTATCGCGCAGTACGCCTTTTTTGCCCCAGAAAAATACAGCGGCTTCTTTCCACTCCCGCCAGGAAGGAAAATGACGCTGTGAGCGAAGCAACCAGACCTGATACATCGCAAGGCGGGAAAACAGACTGATCATGGCAAAAACCATAACGCGCTTGCGCATAAATTCATCATTCACGTGCTCGCGGTAAACATCAAACGCAACGGCTTTGTGTTCAATTTCTTCCACGGCATGCCAGAGCAACATTTTTCTGACCACTGGGGCTGCGCCATCAAGAATTTCAGGATTTTTCAGCAGAAATTCGGCCAACGATGCGGTGAAGTGCTCCATCGCTACCGTCATCGCCAGCTGACGCTCCCGGCTGAGAGATTTCAGAAAGGCGACCCGCTTGTGCAGGCGGCCAACAATGCGCTCCATCGGGAAGCCCATGTTCTCAATGGCCTTGTTGAGTGCTTCGTGAGACACACCGTGGTGAGCTTCCTGGCCGATAAACCCGCGGATCTGCTCTTTCAGAATGTCGTCTTTAATATCGTCCCGGTAATTACGCACAGAGTGAATAAAAAAACGTTCACCGTCAGGAAACAACGCCGACAGCGCGTAGAAAAAAGTACTGATCAGCGAATTGTTTTCAAAGGCAAATTTCTGCATCGGAGCAGAAGTATCAAAAGCCATACGACGGGGTTTGATTTCTACCGACTGGCTTTTATTTTTGATATCAGTCATACACGGTTCCTCTCTGTCTGGGCCGGGCAAAAAGCGATTGTCAGACAGGTGTCACACTTGGCAAGATCGCACATGTCTGATGTGAGATCACTATGACATACTAGGTTAAATTAACGAGGGTGCTAAGCTTTCACCCGATGGTTTAAAACTGGCAATGTGAGCTATGACAGCAAAAAGCGTTGGTGTGGGTGAATACCGGGTATCCTCCGATTACCTGATACTCCTGACAGAACTGGCATTTGAACGTGGTATCTCAACCGCGACTCTGCTGGAAGGCACTCACCTGCCTGAAACCTTTATCTTTCAGCCAAACATTCCCGTCGGGCATGAGTCTGCGCTGCGGATGATAGACAACTTCTGCGAACGCGCCGGCCTGGATGCGGCACTGGAGTACGGCAAGCGTATGACCCTGTCAAAGCACGGCGCACTGGGGTTTGCCGCCCAATACAGCGAAACAATGACAGACGCCGCCGCCAAGGTTGAACGCTATATCGCAACGCGGGCGCAGCTGTTTGAGCTCGAACGCGAACAGGACAGTAACAGCCGTCACCTCTATATCCGTACCCGGTTCCCGGACAGTCGTGCCGGATATTTTCTGGTACTGGCCTTTCTCTCCAGCGTCGAAAGCATCTGCCGGGCCCTGGTCAAAGAAGAGAACCGCGGTGCGCGCAGCATGTTGCAGATTCAGTTTGACGGTAATTTTTCTGGCCAGACCGTACTGCCAAACTGTTCTGTGTATGCGAACTCCCCGGTCAATTGCCTGACCTGGCCTCTGGATGCACTGGAAGGTATGCTGCCTTTCTTCAATCCGACGTTGTCGACACTGGCCGATCAGGAGCTGGAGCAAGCTCTGAACACCGTCAGTGAAACCAACACCCTGGCTGGGCGCGTACGCGAAATTCTGAACGAACATCTCTCTGAAATGCCAACCGTTGAGGATGTCGCCGGCATGCTGCACATGTCCGCAGCGACGCTGAACCGTAAGCTCAAAGCCGAACAACGGAGCTTCCAGCAGATTAAGGATGATCTGCGCTACAACAAGGCCCAGCGCCTGCTGCGGGATACGACCTTCTCTGTAGATCAGATTGCCGATCAGCTGGGATACAGCGACGCCAGTAACTTCGCCAAAGCCTTCAAAGCCTGGTCAGGCAACAGCCCCAGTCAGTACCGGCAACAGTCAGGTAACTGATACCCGCTGACAGCCGGCTCGGGTATACTGCGCGTTTTTGCACAGTCACCGGAGCCTGCCATGGCGGATAAACCCATGCTTATCAATTACAACCAGCTGAATACCCTATGGCTGCGCTGGCTCTCGCAACCCCCCCACATGGTGCTGGATCGCTGGCTGAAGCGCGAAGCTGCCGACTGGCGCAAACGCTATCGTGAATCCATGCCACTGGAACTCAGTCAGGCAATGCAGCATGGGGTGCGATTCGAGCAACTGGCCTGTGCTCTGGAACAGATACACCGCAGCGGCATCGAACAGGACTGGTCAGCCTGGGCTGACAACTGGCGTCCCGAACACTCCGAGGCGCTCGGGCGCAATAATTTCTGGTTCTGGATCCAGAGCCGCAGCCACTCCCGCTGGTATATACCTAAAGACTGGCAGGCGGGTAGCCGTCGTCAGACGACAGCTGACACCGAAGCCTGGGTCCGTGCACACCCTGACTCCCCTCTCGCTCTGATATGGCATGGTCTGTCACCCGACCTTGGTCCTCAACTGGCGCAGCGCAAAGCACTCAGTCAATGGTCAGATGGCGACCTGCAACGATTTATCAGCCTGCAGAGTACACGCCCTCCTCTGTGGCTGCGCGCGCGTCAAGGTGAAGATGCCGACGCGCTCCGGGAAGCGCTGAAGAACGAAGGTGTAGATATCAGCCTCAATCGCCATGGTCTCTGCGCGACTGGTGGTTTTGGCGTCACTCAGACCCCCGCTTACAAAGAAGGCCGGATTGAGATCCAGGACCTGGCCAGCCAGCAGATCGCTGCCGCGGTTGATGCCCGTAGCGGTGACAAGATCTGGGATGCCTGCGCTGGTGCCGGTGGCAAAACGCTGGCGTTGGCTGACCGTATGGGCAGTAAAGGGGTCGTGGTCGCTACCGACCTGCATCAGTTCAAGCTGGATGAACTGAAAAAACGCGCACGCCGGGCCGGGCAACTGAATATCCGGACCTTTCTCTGGAAAGGCGACGAGCCACTACGCCTGCCGCAGGAAGTTGCCCGCCAGAAAGGCTTCGACAAGGTTCTTATTGATGCCCCCTGCTCAGCCACAGGCACCTGGCGTCGCAATCCGGATGCACGCCTGCGCAATCCAGAACTGGCCTCGGCAGAGTTAACGGCCCTGCAGCAGCAACTTCTGTCTAACGCCTGTCAGGCAGTCAGGGACGGTGGACGCCTGATCTATGCGACCTGCAGCTGGTTAAGTGCAGAGAACGAAGAAGCTGTGTCTGCCTTTCTGGAACAGCACCCGGAATTCAGCCTGATCAGCCAGACACTGCTGGGCGCACCAGAAACAGACTCTGACACTATGTTCGTTGCTGTGATGGAGAAACAGGGCTGACCGCCCTGTTCTGATGAAATAAAAAAGGGCCCGCAGGCCCTTTTTTATCAGATGCAGATGGTTTTCAGCGGAGGAAAGCCGTTGAATTCAATCGCACTGTAAGTCGTGGTGTACGCACCGGTAGAGAACCAGTAGAGACGGTCACCCTGAGACAGATTCAGAGGCAGCTCATACTTGTACTGTTCATACAGGATGTCCGCAGAATCACAGGTCGGACCCGCAATCACAACTTCTTCACACTCGCCTTTCTTGTCGACGTACAGCGGATACTTGATCGCTTCGTCCATGGTTTCGATAAAACCACCGAACTTACCGATGTCGGTATAGACCCAGCGATGCAGACCGGTACGGTTTTTACGGCTGACCAGCACCACTTCACTCACCAGGATCCCTGCATTCGCCGCCAGAGAACGACCCGGCTCAAGAATGATCTCAGGAATATCATCACCGAAATCTTCACGCAGGAAACGGGTAATTTCTTCCGCGTAAGTTTCCAGTGGATTGGTACGGCTGATGT
>Ga0208830_1000202_pt1 | contig 33319 bp, 24 predicted proteins | sample DeeseametaMP2634_FD_184169 | JGI IMG/M metagenome (GOLD analysis project Ga0208830, IMG submission 184169) | Marine microbial communities from the Deep Atlantic Ocean - MP2634 (SPAdes) | ecosystem: Environmental > Aquatic > Marine > Oceanic | place: Northeast of Antigua and Barbuda, North... | reverse complement strand
CTTCCAGAAAATCCCGCTCAGCCAGAACGGGTAAACTCGTCGAAGCGGGCGATGTTGCGGTGCTGGTGTATTCGCGGGTTCAGGCAAAAATCATTCGCCAGGCGCTGACGGCACAAGGCATCGGCAGTGTGTTCCTGACCCGCGACAGTGTGCTTGATTCCACGGAAGCCTGGGATCTGCTGGCGATGCTTGAAGCGATCGCGCACCCGGGCAATGAAGCCGCAGTCCGGCGTGCGATTGCTACGCCGACCTGGGGTGCAACTGCCAATGACCTGGTGCGCATGCAGGAAGAAGAAAGCCTGTGGGAAGGTCAGTTAGCTGCTATGCATGCCTACCATCAGATCTGGCAACGGCGTGGTGTTATGGCCATGCTGATGCAATGGCTGGAAGACAATGAGCGCGCTGTGCGGTTACGTAAGCTCGACGAAGGGGAGCGGGTGCTGACGAATATTCTGCATCTGGGCGAAATGTTGCAGGCGCAGAGTCGCAAAGTACGTGGTCATCAGGCGCTGATCCGCTGGTTCAGTGAGCGGGTAGACCCAGCCTCGGGCCGGGGAGAAGAAGCGCAACTTCGTCTCGAGACAGACGACCGCCTCGTCAATATTGTCACCATTCATAAATCGAAGGGGCTCGAATATCCATTTGTTTTTCTGCCATACCTGTGGGCCGACAGCGCCAGGCCCCGACAGCAGAGTACCGAGACGATTTATTACAACGGCCGCGAAGTCGTACGTGATTTAGCCCCCGACGATAACGCCAGAGCGCGGCAACGCGACGATGTGTTAGCCGAACAGATGCGGTTGCTGTATGTCGCACTGACCCGGGCAAAATTCGGCTGTTATGTCTGGCTGGCAAACGCGGTGTCCGGCAAGAACAAAAAACCGGTCTGGCCGGAGTCGGCGCTGGGGTATCTGCTGGCAGGGCGCGAGCTGTCTGATATTCAGATTACTGGAATGTACGCCGGGCCATTACCTGCCTGGAGTGTCGCCGGACAAGCGGAACTGGATGTGCCGCCACCACCTGTTGCCCCTGCCGTAAATCAGGCCCGCTGGCGTGATCACTGGCGCGTCGGCAGTTACAGCCAGCTGGCGGCTCACTCTGCGCATCAGGCAGAGGCTGCTGCCGCTGACCTTGGGCATTATTTCGACTGGGAAGCCGGGCTGAATTCCGTCGTTGCGGATACGCCAGAAGTGTTACCACTGGCGCTGCGTTTTCCTAAGGGAGCCAACCCGGGAACCTGCCTGCACGCTATTTTTGAGCACTGGGATTTTCAGTGTCAGGATTCACTGGCCGATATCTGCAATACCCAGTTAAGTCTGTACGGTATTCAGGATCAGAACCCAGCAGAGGTTGCCGACTGGATAACGGGTGTGGTCGCACAGCCACTGGCGTTGTACGACACCAGTGTCGCGTTGAAAGATATTCAGGCGGGGGCGCGTCTGGACGAAATGGAGTTTTATTTACCGGTCGGGCAATTATCGGCCGGCGATATTAATACCCTGATGGGAGGAGAAGCGCGTTTCAGTTTTGAGCCACTCACCGGCTACCTGAAAGGATTTATCGACCTGATTTTTGAATGGCAGGGGCGCTTTTATGTTGCTGACTATAAATCCAACCACCTGGGGAATGAATGGCAGAATTATGTCCCTGAAGCGCTGCGCGAGTCGATGCGAGAGCACAGATACGACCTGCAGTCCTGGATATATATGCTGGCGCTGGATCAGCTTCTGAGTAAGCGCCTGCCGGATTATCAACCGCAGAAACACCTCGGAGGCAGTGTGTATCTTTATCTTCGAGGGATGGGCAGCCATTTTACCGATGGAGGAGAGCACCCTGACCCGGATGCCGGCGTCTGCTTCACCCCGGCCAGCCCTGAGCTGCTGAAACGATGGAGAGATCTGATTCTTCCGGGCAAAGGAGTCAGCGCATGATGCCAGTGACTGCGTTGCTTAAATCCTGGTTGGACGACGATAGAATCCGCGCTATTGATTACCAGATGGCGCTGCAGGTAAGGCAGTGGGAAAGCGATGCCGCAGGGCCGGAAGCTGCACCCGGGTTGCTTGATGCATTGATGTTGGCCGCCTGCGCGACGAGTTATGTGCTGGGGCGTGGGCAGGTGTGTCTGGATCTGAACAGCTGGCCTGCGGCGCTTGCGCTGACAGACCGGTCTCCACCGGAGGCAGCACAATTACACCAGTGTCACAGCGTCAGCGATGGTCGCCAGCCGGAGGCATCGGCCTTGTTTATTGTGCAGGGCAATCGTGTTTATCTGCATCGTTATTTTAATTACGAGCAGCAGGTACTTGAGCAGGTCCGCAGCCGTATTACGCCCGAAGGGCTGGCAGTCAATGCGGGCTTATCCGACACCCTGAAGCAGTTATTTCCTGCGCAGAGCGCCGACATCGACTGGCAGGCCGTGGCCGCAGCGACCGCGTGTCTGCAGCCGCTGTGCGTGATCACCGGCGGGCCGGGTACCGGTAAGACGACCACGGTTACCCGTTTGTTGAGCGCTTTATTGAGTGAGAAGCCCGGGTTGCGGATTGCGCTGGCTGCCCCGACCGGAAAGGCCGCGGCGCGGATGACCGAATCTATCCGTCAGGCGCGGGAGCGGGGCGGGCTGGAAAACGCTGACGGCATTCCATCGGTCAGTTTCACCCTGCATCGTCTGCTTGGCTGGAGCCCTCGGGGTTTTCGCTATCACGCCGGGCGCTGCCTGCCCTTTGATTGTGTAGTGGTCGATGAGGCGTCCATGATTGATCTGCCGATGATGGCTCATCTGCTCAGTGCTCTGGCGCCAGAAGCCCGGCTGATCATGCTGGGTGACCGGGATCAGCTGGCCTCGGTAGAAGCCGGGAGTGTGCTCGCGGATCTCTGTGATGCCGGGGCAGAACACGGTGTTACACCGGCCTTTGCCGCACGACTGAGCGAACTCACCGGCTATGACCTCAGTCAGGTGACGGAACCGGCGTGCTCGCCGATGCAGAATGCAATGATGCAGTTGCGAAAATCTCACCGTTTCGATGAAAACAGCGGTATCGGCGCGCTTGCCCGGGCCGTGAATCAGGGGAACACCGTGGCAACACAGGCGGTATTTGCGGGGCCAGAATTCAGTGATGTTGTGCGTCTCGACCCTGACTCAGAAGAGTGGCAGGCGCGTGTGCTTGACGGCTACCGACAGTATTGTGACCTGATCAGGAAAGACGTCGCCCCCGAGTGGATACTGGATGCTTTTGATCAGTTCCAGGTGCTGGTGGCGTTGCGGAACGGCCCCTTTGGTGTTGAGGAAACTAATCGTCGGATTGAGCGTCTTCTTAACAGGGCAGGTCTGCTGTCAGACACCAGTCAGCACTGGTATCCCGGTCGAGCGGTAATGATCACCCGGAACGATTACGACATCGGGCTTTATAACGGTGATATCGGTATCATGCTCCGCCACGAAGGGCAGGACAGAGTGGTGTTCCGCAATACGGAAGGCGGTTTGCGTTTTCTGTCTCCGGGGCGTCTGCCCAGTCATGAAACCGCATTTGCAATGACAGTGCACAAGAGTCAGGGCTCTGAATTTTCAGAGGTGCTTCTGTTATTGCCGGCAAAATGGCAGCAGGTGATTACCCGCGAGCTGGTATACACCGCGCTGACCCGCGCAAAGAAACAATTTTATTGTCAGGCCGGTGAGGCCTGCTGGAACATGGCTCTGAACAGCCGGACGGAGCGCGCAAGCGGATTACGCGATGCGCTCTGGGGCGATCAGATCTGAGAGACTTTATGGCACCCCGCAAATCTGCAGTAACTACCCGAAAAAACACGTCAGCTCCTCGTCATTCAGGGCTGCGTTGGTTGTCTTATCTGGCGGCTGGCCTCCTGGGCATTTATATCCTGATGTTTCTTCTGCTGCCGTTCTTTTCGCTACGTTATGCCGAGCAGTGGTATTCAGAGCAGGGCGAAGGCTACGCGCTGTTGATTAACGGCTGGACCCTGTCTCCGTTCACGGGTGAAATTCAGCTTCGGGACGTAGAAGCTTCGTATCCCTCCGCTGAAGGGCGCGCCAGCGTCGGCGCAGACTTTGTTGGCGTTAACGTCAACCTTTCTGCGTTGTTCGATAAAACCATTCACGTTCAGTCGGTGGGCATCCGTGGTTTGCGGTTCCGCGGAGTTCAGTCTGATGATGGCCTGACGCTTGCCGGTGTTTCGTTACCCGAAAATGAGGCGCCTGAACCTGCACAGCAAACGCCCGACAGCGAGGCGGGCACAGCACTGCCAGCAGGCTGGAGTCTGCGCGTGGATGATATTGATCTGGAAGACAACCTCGTTCACTGGCAGCAGCAGGGCTTGTCGTTATCGGTGGAGTTAACCGAGTTTGGCACCGGGCTGTTTGACAGCGCCTCCGATAAAGCGACGCCGCTGTCTCTGGATGTGACGCTGCGTGAGTTAAGTGTTGATGCGGGGGATGACCGCATCATCCTTAATCAGCCCGTGACCCTGACCCTGACAGGCGAAGCTGCAACTCTGCTGACACATCCGGCGGTTTCGGGTGATATCTCTCTGTCAGAACTCAGGATTAAAGTACCGGGCACAGATGAAGTTCAGCTCGGAGCCCTGACGTTACAACAGGCCCGCTTTGCGATGGCAGACGATGGCATGACTGCAGGGTTTGCGTCTCTGGCCCTGCAGAATATCCGCGCCCAGTTACCCGCAGAAGAGCAGGCTCAGCTTGATCAGCTGTTGCTGACCTCGCTGCGTTGGCAGTCGGCAACCGACAGCGTGAGTATCGGAGATATCGGTTTACAGGGGTTCTCGGGCGCCCTGGCCGGATTCCCATCGCTTGGTCTGGCTGAGTTTAATGCCAGAGATATCCGCGTTTCAGACCTGTCTGTCCGGCCCGAGGCCGACATCGGTACGGCCGATCTGAAGGAGTTGCGTGCTGTTCATCCTCAGGCCGGACGACTGACGCTGAGTGCGTTTGCCGTGAGTGGCATCCAGGCAAATGAGGGTGAGCAGAACGTTGCGGCACTGACTCTCGATCGACTGGAAGTGTTGCCGGTGGAGGGAGAAGTCCCGCTCGCGTCGCTGGCTCATTACGAAGTGACAGATATTCATGCAACGCCGCAGAGCTTCAGCTCTGGCCTGCACAGGTTGTATGGGCTGGTAGCAAATGTGACCCGTCAGCAGGATGGCAACATAAAAGGTGTGCCTGTGGTCGCTGCTGAAGATGGTGTTTCAGCGTCGGCGGTGACAGGTGACGAAGTCGCGGACGGTCAGGATGTCACCGCGCCTGAAGAGAGCGCCCCGGCGTTTCTGGTTGAAATTGCCGGTGTCGAGCTGATGGAAGGTGAGGTCAACAGCGTCGTGCACTGGACTGACGAAACAACCTCTCCTGTGGTGCGCACGGATGCCCGCATTCTCGAACTGAACACCGGCCCCGTCAGTACCGCCGAACTGGACAAGGGCGTTGAGATGAACATGGTGATGGCACTGGATGCTTATAACCGCATCCGCGTGAGTGGCACCATGGGCCAGAAGGGAGACTACCCGGAAGGCAGTATGACCCTGACCGTAGAACAGCTGAACCTGGTGGATTTCAATCCCTACGTTGAACAGGCGATGGGCTATCGTGTGCGTAAAGGTATGCTGGGCGTCGATTCCGATATCAGCATTACCGACGGACAGCTTGGCGGCAAACTGGTGATCCGCCTGCAGAACAGCAAGTTTGAACCTGCAGACGAAGCCACGATCAACCGGCTTAGCAAGCAGATCAGTATGCCGGTAGAGACCGCACTCTCGGTACTGAAGGATGATAACAACAACATCCGTATCGAAGTGCCTCTGTCGGGTGACATCAGCGATCCGGATGTCGGTATCAACGATGTCATTGATCAGCTCAGCCGCAAAGCGTTGAAAACAGCGACACTGTATTACCTGCGCCAGTCGCTGGTACCTTATGGCCAGTTCATCAGCATCGCATCGTTCGCCAGCGACCAGTTGTTTGCTATCCGCCTCAATGACCTGAACTTTGATCCTCAGGTCACCGGGCTGACGGATAAACATAAGGAATATCTGGACACCGTCGCCAGAATGATGAGCAGCAAGACCGAACTTGAATTGCAGGTCTGCCCGGTTGCCGGCCCACAGGAAACCGAAGCCTGGGGCGACCAATGGAGCACGGAAGTGTATAAGCGTGCCGCCGAGGTGAAAGCGTATCTGGCCGGGGTGAAAGACCGCGACGATCGCACGCTTTCGGGCCGGATTACTCTCTGCTCACCGAAAAAAGGCGACAAGCCGCAGGTGATACTGGGCGTCTGAGCGGGCACCTGCTGCCCGGGAGAGAAAGGGCATCTATGCTGCTGATTCCTATAAGGTTTCTGTAACAAAGTGCTTGCACCCATGCAGGCCCATGAGTAATATACGCAGCACTTCAGGACTATAGCTCAGTTGGTTAGAGCGCTACCTTGACATGGTAGAGGTCCCCAGTTCGAATCTGGGTAGTCCTACCAAACATTAAAAAGCCGCTGCAGAGATGCAGCGGCTTTTTTATTGCCTCAGTGCCCGGTCTGTCCGAGAAACTCAGTCGCCCACGCGGGTAACGTCTCGGTAAGCTGCCGCGCTTCCCCGTCCTTAAATACCAGAACCCGCCGGAAGGGATCATCCAGTTCACTGTTATCCAGAACGTGCACTTCATTACACAGGGGCAGGGCTTTAATAACGTTCTGCACGGTGCGCGGAATGCGGGTATAAATCTTTTCGCGTGGGACTGAGTGGCCGCCGTCACTGACGCGCTGCGACACCCTGGCTTCATTCAGTTCGGGCAGCTCCAGGTGAACAAACATCAGAATCACGTAATACCCCAGTGCCCGGGCCTCAGCGATAAAGTCGATTTTTTCGGGGTGTGAGAAGACGGTTTCGAAGCAGAAACTCTGTCCTTCCCGCAGTCGCTCATTGCGCAATATCGCAGCGATCATTGAAGCTTTGCGACTGTTACTCTCGGGGTCTTCGGGAAATACCTCCCGCGCGATAATGTCGGCATTGATAAAGGGCATTCCTTTTGGTCTGAGCATCTGTTCATAAAAAGTGCTCTTACCACTTCCATTGCCGCCGGTCAGCATCCATAACTGTTTCATGTGATTGCTTTAAACTCGCCCCCGCTGAATTTGCCGGTGATGATGGTGCCATCGGGCTGAACCTGTTCCAGGTGTCCCGGATGAGTGCGTGATGCCTGATAGCGGATTTTGCCTGCGGCGATACTCTGGCTGAGAGAGCCTGTTGCCCGGCGGGTGTCGAGTTCATCGAACAGACTGTCACTGTTGATTTCTGCAGGCTGGACTTCTTCAAAGCGGATGGTCAGCAGACCTGCCTGAAGTTCCAGCAGCTCTTTGGGGGAAAGACGTGGTGCAATCAGGCGCCCGATATGGGCCCAGAACTCCACCTGTTCAGCCGCGCTGCGCTTCAGAACATCGCCGGCCAGGCGTGCAGACTCCATCAATTGGGCGTCCAGACGTACGGGAGAGTGTGCTTTGGGCATAGAAACCTCACATTCTGACTACAATCTGATCAGATTGTAGCAGATTGCTACATGGCGGCAAGTCCGGATGATGACCCATCCGCAGACAATAGGCTTGGCCTGATAAGTGCCCCGGTGGTATGTTGTTTCTGTCCGCTTAGAATAACAACAAGGACGATGGCGATGTTTATTGAAAGATTCAGCCTGCCTACGCGAGTCGCACTGCTGGGAACGCTGGGAATGAGCGCCTGGTTAATCGCATTCAGCCGCATCATCATGCAGGCCGGTGATGACTGGCACACAGATGATTACCTGATCACAGGCTTAGGCCTGCTTAACGGTTTTCTGATGCTGGTGAACACAGCCGGTCAGCTGCGCACTATGCTGCGCGACAACATGAAATGGTTTACCAACAACGCCGATATTCTCAGTTGGGTAAGTCTGTTGGGGTCGTATGGTGCTGTCCTGTGGATACAGAGAATTTGGCAGCCTGGTACGCTCGATCTCTTCCTGTTGTCCTTCATGCTCGTAATTCATTCTATTCACACCATCCGTTTTTCATTGCCGGTCAGTATTGTGGTGCTACTTACGCCAGCGGTGTTGTATGGCATTCAGGCCGGGGGCGAAACGGGCTTCTATCTCGCTGTTTTTATCGCAAACCAGAAACTGGTGCTCTGGGGCCTTGGTATGGGTGTCCTCCGTGAACTGCTTGAAGCAGACAAGCTGAAACTTGCGAATGCGCGCTTAGAGTTGGCTCAGGCGCGTCTGGCCGACGCCAGCAGGCAGGAAGAGCGGCGCAAAATCCGTCAGGATCTGCACGATAAAATGGGGCACGAGCTTGCCGCCATGAATATGAATCTGCAGATCCTTGAGCACAGAATTCCGGAACTCAAAACTCATAAAGAGCGTGCGACACTGGAGCAGACCAAAGAAGCCTGCCAGCGCCTGTTCGCCACGCTCGGGGATGTGGTTGGCGAATTACGTCGCCAGACCAACCGACATTTTTATGATCAGCTGATGCAGATGCTGGATCGGGTTCCCGGGTTAGACGTGAGTCTGAACTGCAATTGTGAGCTGAATATTACTGATGACGTTGTAGGAGACAATCTGCTCTGCTGCATACAGGAAGGAATCACCAATATTCTGAAGCACAGTAATGCCCGTCACGCCTGGGTTGATATTTTTTACGACGACAATCAATTACATGTCACCATCCGCGACGATGGCACAGTACCTGTGATGCGAAGAGCTGGAAGCGGTCTCACCGGCATGGATGGAAGGATGCGTATGTTAGGGGGTTCTGCTGAAACCGGAGCCGCTGAAAACGGAGGGTTTCTGGTCTCTCTGAATCTGCCAAGGGAGGCGTTAATATGAAGCGGGTGTTGCTGGTCGATGATCAGAATATTGTTCTGCAAGGTGTGGCGGCCTTATTAAGCGTGTCTCCGGAGCTTGAGGTGGTTGCTGCACTGGACAGCGGTGAAGCCTGTATCGACTGGTTGAATTCCGGTGAGCGTGCAGACGTCATTCTTCTTGATATGCATATGCCGGGGATCAAAGGTCTGGATACTCTCAAGCAGATACGCAACATTGCGGATATACCCGTACTGTTTCTGACCACCTTTGATGACGCTTATCTGCGACAGCAAAGCGCCGAGCACGGAGCGCGGGGCCTGCTGCATAAAAATGTCGGGCTCGAAGAGCTGGTTGCATCCGTACTGAAAGTCGCCAATGGCGGTTCACTGCTTGCAGAAAAAGGCAAAGATACGCTCGGGGCGATAACACCGCGCGAAGATGAAATTGCGAAAGCACTCGTTGAAGGAAAAACCAATAAAGAAATTGCTTCGGCGCAGAATCTTTCACCGGGTACCGTCAGAAATTATATTTCTAATCTGTTCAGTAAGCTTGGGGTCAGGAATCGCTCTGAAGCGGTCGTGAAACTGAAAAAGCTGGGTCTGTTCTGAATTATACGCCCAGCAGGTGCGCGGATAGTTGTAGTTCCTGCGTGCGTTCTTCTAATGCGCGCATAATATCCATACGTTCAAATCGTGACAGCGAATCCGCCGCTGCGGGCACCAGAGCATTCAGGTGCAGACAGGGTGTCAGCTGATCAAAATCTCGTAAATCTCCGCGTTTAATAATGGGTAAAAAAGGCCCACGCAATTGTGTGCGGATGATATTAAATGCTTTTTCAAGCGGCAGTGTGACTGAGCGGTGGTTGCGCAGACGCAGGTTAACGCCAATACCGTCGGGGGTCGGATGAAGCAGTATGCCCGTCGCTTTGATCGACTCTTCAGGGATATGGGAGTAGGTCGTCGTAAAATCAGCCTGATCCGGCAGAATGACCACCGCTGTTTTGGTGAAGTAAGTATCGTAGTCACTGTAAATCTGACGCAGGGCAGGGCTGTATACCGGCAGAAACTGGGCGAGGTTTAACAGAAACCGCTTGCCGGTTTCTTTTGCCCGCATTTCCTCAATAGACCAGTGTAAATCGGCAACGATAGCCAATTTACGTTCGCGCATCCCTGTCACTGGAAAGCCTCGTGTCAACGAAGTGTCTGATTCTACTGAACTGAGTGTCAAAGAAAAGACATTTGTCGACTCAGGTCATCCAATCGTTGAGCTGCCAGTGACCGCGGTGCCTGTCACATTGCAGACAGATATCAGTCATATAAGTGCAAATAACTCTCATTAGTCTGAGGCGCATGATTTTGTGACCTCAGGAAATGACTGTATGAACCGCATGAAACTGTTAACGATCGCGATTCTGGCTGCGGGTATCACCGCGTGTGGTGGGGAAGATGGAAAAGACGGTGCCACAGGGGCCCAGGGTCCACAAGGTGCGCGGAGAGACTGGCCAGCAGGCTCCCGCTCAGGAAGAGACAGGGTCACCGATGACATTGTCTGTTCTGCATATGAACGACCATCACTCACACATTGCAGCAGAAGGCCTGGGGTATGACGTCTCAGCGCTTAATCTGACGACTCAGAATGAAGCAGGCGCAGCGATCACTGAAGTGGAAGTCAGCTACGGCGGCTTCCCCATGATGGTCAGCCTGTTTAATTCTCTCAGCGCACAATCGGATAACGTTCTGAAACTTCACTCAGGTGATGCAGTGACTGGTACTGTCTACTACTCCCTGTTTAAAGGACGGGCAGACGCCGATGTGATGAACCAGATCTGCTTTGATGCTTTTGCGCTGGGCAACCACGAATTTGACGACGGTGACAGTGGCCTTGCTAACTTCCTCGACTCGCTGAACTCTACGGCGTGTGAAACACCAGCCCTGGCTGCCAACGTCGTTCCGGGTTCAGGTTCTGCCATTGCTGAAGGCTATATCCAGCCTTACACCATTGTTGAGCGCGCTGGCGAGAAAATCGGCATCATAGGTATCGATATCGCGGGTAAAACCAAAAACTCATCCAGCCCTGATGACGACACTCAGTTCCTGGACGAAACCACGACTGCGCAGCAATACATTGATGAGCTGGAAGGGTTGGGCGTAAATAAAATCGTACTGATGACCCACTATCAGTACGCAAATGACCTGACGCTGGCCGCCGCATTGGATGGTGTCGATGTGATCGTAGGTGGCGATTCCCACACGCTGTTGGGTGATGAAACCTTCACCAATCTCGGTTTTAATCCGGTTGCAGATTATCCGACCGTAGTAACAGATGCGGCTGGCAGCACCGTCTGTGTGGTTCAGGCCTGGGAATACGCACACCTGATGGGCAAACTTGATGTCACTTTCGATGCCAGTGGTGAAGTGACGGCCTGTGATGGTCATCCTTATATGCCTGTCAGCACCGAATTTGTGTATGAATACGCCGAGGGTGATGAGCGCATTCTTAAAGGGGCAGACGTGACCCGCGTGACGACGGCCCTGACCAGCGAAGACGAGATTGTTGCTGTTCAGCCAGACGCGACGACGACTGCCATTATCGCTGTGTACGACGAAGATGTGGATGTGCTGAAGCAGACTGTCATTGGTTCTAACGCGACTGACCTCTGCCTTTCGCGGATTCCTGGTGACAGCCGTTCGAGTATCTGCCCGAGTGCCGCCACTTATGAGCGCGGTTCGGATATCTCTAACGTCGTTGCCAAAGCCTTCCTGAAAGTCAGCCCGACGGCGGATATTGCGATTCAGAATGGCGGTGGCGTCCGTGTCGATCTGCCTGCAGGTGACGTGACGATTGCCGATGCTTTCACCTTACTGCCGTTCTCTAACACACTGGTTATCCTGGACATGACAGGGCAGCAGATCATCGACGTACTGGAAGATGCACTGGCGGCGCATTTTGATGACGGTGGTTCCAGCGGTTCCTACCCTTATGCAGCGGGTCTGCGTTATAACGTCGACATCAGCCAGGCCAAAGGCAGCCGTATCTCACAGGTTGAGGTCAACAGTCAGGTGGCAGGAAGCTGGGCGGCAATCAACACGGGCTCCGTGTACCGCGTGGTGACCAATAACTACATCGCGGCAGGGAAAGACGGTTACACCACCTTCAGCGTTCCTTTTAACGCGGGTGACTATGAGGACACTTTTACCGAATATGCGCAGGGCTTTATCGACTACGTGGAAGGCCTGACAGAAGAAGGGCAGATGGTCGACAAACTGCCGGACTCTGAATATTCGACGCAGGTGTTTATCGACGCTACCGGCTGTAATCACAGTACTGGTGCTGGCTGCGATATGTAACTGTCAGCAAAAACGACAGTAGAGAACACGGGAGCTGAGGCTCCCGTTTTTCGTTTTGGGCCTGCTGGCGTGGCTATTTGCAACTTTTGGCCGATGCGACACCCATCTATCTGAGCTACTATCGCTCCTGACCCAGATTCAGTTAACCCGGAGTGTGGCAGGGAGGTGGTATGAAGATCTTACTGGTCGATGATCATCAGATGTTTCTTGATGGACTGAGCGCCATTCTCTCTGGTTCTGCGCTTGAAGCGGATGTTGAGGTCGTATCGAACGGACGTGATGCGCTTACCCGTCTGTCAGAAGGGACGTTTGATATTGCATTGATTGATCTGCGCCTGCCTGTGATCGACGGTTTTGCGTTATTAAGCGAACTGGCGGCCATTAACAGCCTGACACCGGTGATTGTTGTTTCGGCCTCCCGCGATCCGGATGATATCCGCCGCTGCATGGCGCTGGGTGCCATGAGTTTTATTCCTAAATCCTCTTCCGGCCAACGGATTATTCAGACCATCATCGACGTCATGGATGGAAAGACCGTGTTTGACAGTGGTGCGCCTGTCAAAGATGTCCCGGATTTTCTCGCCGAGAGCAAAGAATGGGCGGCTCTGCACAATATTACGCCGCGCCAGCTTGAGGTGCTTCGCCTCGTCCGTAAAGGGCTGTCAAACCAGGCGATTGCAGAAGAACTGTTTCTCAGTGTCGCCACGGTTAAATCTCATCTCAGTGCCATTTTTCATGCGCTGGGTGCGCAGAGTCGCTCGGAATCCAGTAAAAAAGCACACCAGCTCGGACTGGATTGAGGATGCCGCAGACACTGACTCAACTGGTCACCGCAGAAAAAATCCGGATCGTCTGTCGGAATTCCAACACCATTCTGCTGGGCAATCTTCTTGGCAGTGTCCCTCTGGCGATTGTTCTCTGGAGCGTAGATCGTCAGAACATACAGATATGGCTGATGTCGCTGTATCTTATTCTTCTTGTGCGTTTTCTCTACAACCGTATTCCGGATCTCAACCGGTTTACCTTTCCTGAGCTTCTCCGTTTTGACCGCGGCCAGACGTTACTGATTTTCCTGACGGGATGTATCTGGGGCGCGGGGGGATATTCTTTTTTTGATGTCGAGAATATTCAGACCGTACTCCTGATTCTGCTTACCTTTGTCAGCATGATTGCTGGCAGTCTGGTGTCCTTGTCGTCACGGCCTGTTGCTTACGTCTGTTTTTCGACGCCAGTCATGGGGCCGATGATCTACTTTATGTTTATTCAGGATGAGTGGCTGTATAACTGGTTAAGTTTCGGAGCGGTGGTTTATCTGCTTGCGACGTTCGGGTTCAGCCGAACCATACATAAAGTGATCGAGAATTCGGTGCGTCTCAGGTACGAGAATCTGGATCTGATCGAAGACCTGCGTCAGGAGACTGAGCGCGCAAACCGCGCGAATCAGGATAAATCGCGTTTTCTTGCGTCGGCGAGTCATGACCTGCGCCAGCCGTTGCAGGCCGTGAATCTGTTCACCGAAGTTCTGAGCGGTAAAGTACGTGATCCGGATCAGCGTGACGATCTGGCAAATATTCAGCAGGGCCTCGGATCATTGAACGAGTTACTGGATGCATTGTTCGATGTGTCTCGTCTTGATTCTGAGTTAGTCACAGCCCGTCACGTCAGCTTCCCTCTGGATGACCTGCTGGGAAAATTGCAGCAGCAGTTTACGATTGAGGCGCGGCTCCGTGGATTGGATTTTCACTGTGGCCGATCAGGTGCCATCATCGATTCTGACCCCATGCTGCTTGAGCGTGTTATCACCAATCTGTTGGTCAATGCTTTCCGCTATACCCCCTCGGGAAGTGTGCGTGTGACCTTTACTGATCAGCAGGAACAACTGCTGCTTCATATCGAGGACACAGGGATAGGCATCCCCGAAGAGGCGCTGGAAGAAATATTTAACGAGTTTTATCAGGTCCATAATCAGGAGCGCGATCAGCGCCAGGGATTAGGGCTGGGCCTCGCCATTGTGCGCAGGGTTGTTGCACTGCTGGGGCACAAAATAGAAGTCACATCGCAACCAGAAAAAGGCTCAGTATTCACGCTTACCCTGAATAAGGGGAATGCTCAGTCTGTGCCCGAAGTGTCCGAGCTCGAGATCCCCGAGCTGGCATCTCCTCTGGATGGGTTGCATGTCATGATCGTCGACAATGAGGAGTCGATTGTTGATGCAATGAGTTTTCTTCTGACGTCGTGGGGGGCTCAAACCTCTGCTCATGTCTCGACCCGCGAGGCGCTCGATCAACTTCAGAACCATGAGTTTTCCGCCGATTTTATCATCGCTGATTATCGAATGCCCGGGGACTACGATGGCTGTGAATTTGTTGAGGCCGCCCGGAGTCTGATCGGGCCTGTGCCGGCATTAATCGTGACGGGGGATACGAGTGAAGACGTGGTGCGCGACTTCCGCAAACGTCAGTTCGATTATCTGCACAAGCCCATTAAGCCAGTGCAGTTAAGGATGATCATTCAACGAATTCTGGCCCGGCGAAGCTGAGGTCTTTTGTGCTTCTGTTTTCTGGAAGGGACTGACTGGCAGAAGAGGGCTGTCTGGCAGAAGAGGGCTGTCTGGCAGGAATAGCGGCATCTTATTCGCCGATTCCAACCTTTTGGATGATGGTTTTTGCGCATCGCCCGCCTATACCATGACCCGGACTTTCAGTGCCGGAGTGCCCTCATGCAAAACCACGGATATTTCAGTTTTCTCATCGCGACCGGGCTAGCGCTCGGTTCTGCATTTTACTCCGCAGAAGCCTCAGTCGAGCTGGGGATCACCATCGACTCCTCTGGCAACAACCTCCCTGAAGGCGAAGTCATCATCACTGACTCTGCGCAGCCGCAACTGGTGGAGATTAATGAGTCTCCGATTAATCGCAGGGTCGTACAGAATATCCGCACCATTGAAAAGGCACACAGCAATTACGACCTTGATGTCTCGGCTGGCAATGAAATCTGGGTGATTAAGTCAGATGGTTCTGACAAGGCGATATTCCGCTCCAATAACCCAGGGTGCTTTACCTGCCTGCGTCAGGCACCAGGGGCTGGAACGAAAGTAGCGGCCGGCCGAAAATCTGAAGCCTGGCACATCAATACCCGAGGAGAAATCTGGGCAGGTAATGAAACTGGCTGGCGGCAGTTTCCGGGAGCAGCATCAGATATAGCCGCGGGCCCGGATGGCGAAGTCTGGCATCTGAGTCAGGCTAAGACGGCAGGAAATAACCACGATATCTATCGTCTTGCCGGCAATAATTGGGAAAAAACCAAAGGCAACGGTACCGCAATCGCACTCGCGCAGGGCGTGGCTTATGTTGTTAATGCCAGTGGTCTGCTCTGGCGCTCGGCGAGTAAAGGCCGCACCTGGGATAAGCTGCCGCTCACTGGAGTAAAGGGCATTTCAACATCTCCGGGTGGCGTGCTCTACGCATTGCAGGGCGCATCGACTAACCTCGGGTTCGTCGTACGTATGTCGACAGATCAGGGGCAGACCTGGGAATACCTCTATCAGGCAGTCAACAATAACTCGGGGCAGTTGACGTATTTACGCGCCTGGAACGTGACGGCATCAGAACACGATATCTGGTTTGTTCAGGGCGATAAATTTTACGGTGCAGAAATGAAAGAGCCAGTTGTTCAGCGCACTGCGCTTATGGTTCAGGACGGGCGCGCCGGTATTTATCCGTTTGATTTTCAGAGTGGCAGCATGAAGGTTCTTAACTGCCTGCCCTCCAGCACGGTATTCAGAATCTATAACGGCGACGATGTGATCCGTATCAGCCCTCTGGCCAGAAAAACAGTGGCTACCGGCGCAACCACAGGGGATGTTTCCTGTGCGCAGGATCAGTGCTGGGTTTCCGGCAGTGGGATGGAATATATCTACCGTCTTCCGAAAGGCCGGTACGTTGCCATGATGACCACCGACGAGAGCACAGGGCAGCGCGTAAGCCGCTACTTCGGCACCAATGACAGTGCCATGCGGGCCGGTTGTCCGGTGTATGAATACTGACAGGGAATGCAGACGATGAATAAGGGAAATGGATTAAAAACTCTTGTGCTCGCGATCTCGCTCAGCGTCAGCGGCTGTGCGTATCTCCCGGCAGGTGGCTCAGATCACGGAGATATCGCACTGAACGTCGATGCTGATCAGGTTCGCAGTAAAGATGTCAGCAAGGCCATTGAGGCGATGAACAAAGGTCGGCTGGAGAAAGCGGGCGACTATTTCAGTAAAGCCCTGATGTCTCGCTTTAACAGCTCGTCGCTGCAGACCCTGAACGCGATTACCTACCATCTGCGCGCGCTGAACGGAGAGTCCGCACTCTTTGAACTTGCTGAGCAGGGGTATCTCACAGCTATCCGTGCCGATCGCAGCAACTGGGAAGCTCGGTTTTATCTCGGTCTTCTTTATTCCGACATGCAACGTTTTGATGAAGCTAAAGCACAGCTCGGTGCCTATGTTCTGCATGACGACACTGACGTTGAGGGGCTGTATTACCTGGCGTATTCGTCATATTACAGTGGTGATGTTGAAACGGCCCATGCGGCGGCAGAGCGTCTCTGGGATATTACCGCGACGCTTGAAAACAGTCCGGTGGCAACAGAAACCGTATTACGTATGCTGACCATCGTTAAGGCCGCCGCGGGCAAAGATCAGGAAGCCGCAAATTATTTCAGCGATTATCTGCAGAGAGCGGGGGAGTCCCGTGACAGCAGCAGCCTGCGCCGCCGCATCGAAGACTGGCAGAATACCTACGAAAAAACGGAGTTTATTCTCGAGGATGACAGCGCCAGCAGCATGGCGTATGAAAACGAATTTGTCGACAACCAGATGGTCGCAGTCGATGTTGTGATTATCCGTACCGAAGAAGATGTCTCGACGGCGCGCGGCGTGAATTTATTGAGCCAGCTGCAGTTTCAGTTCGGGAACCCCTTTGACGGTACGCCGGCTTACTCGCGCAGTAACGTGCGTGTGAATGATCGACTCGACCCACTGGATGAGCGTCCTGCGGTGGATACGTCATCGGGCGATGTGTTTGATCCTCGCCTCAATACCAATCAGCAGACCATCACCAGTTTTATCTCAATACCGGCCGTTACCTATAACCTGAATATTCTGAATTCAAAAAATGGCACCAACGAAATCCTTGCGCGGCCGACGCTGGTTGCAAGGGCGGGGCAGACGTCTGAATTCTTTTCCGGTGTAGAAGTTTCTGCCGCCGCTGTGTCGGGCGGTGCGGGAGATTCCATTTCGATTGAAAAAGAGATCGGTGTGAAACTGTCAGTCACTCCGGAATTTGCGCCAGACGGGTCGGTAATTCTTCAGGTGGAAGCTGAACGAACCTTCCTGACTACGCCTAGTTCCTCGGTTCTGTTTGAGTTCCGTCTCGACACAACCAAGACCACAGTCAATGCCAATGTGGCGCTGAAGTATGGGCAGACTCTGATTCTTGGCGGACTCAACGAACGTGAAACAGAAGAGGATGTTGATGGTGTGCCTATCCTCCGCGATATTCCTATCATCAACCTGTTCTTCTCGCGCCGTACTCAGCGTGATTATAAAAAATCTGTCATGGTACTTCTGACCCCACGCCCGGCGTCATACATGTATTCGCCGCCTGAACACAGCGGTGTTGTCAGAAACGCCCGTGATGATGCCATCCGAGGGCAATTGCAGGACCGCTACGACGACTGGTTTCAGCCATTACCAAACATTCGTCATGTGATGAATGTGTTAGAAAAAAGTGAGGTTTACCGCAATTTTCAGAGTGGCGACCTGCGCGGTAATGCCTGGGTGAACAGTCGGAACAACAGCGACCGGATTCTGCGGGTTCTGGAGCGGGACCCGGTCTGAAGCGGCGGTATCTATGAACCTGCGTCTGTTTCTTTCACTCGTGTTGCTGTCGGTTTGCTGCCGTGCCCTGGCGGACGAACCCCTCGTTCACATCAGCCATCTGAACTGGCAACAGATACGTGGTGATGCCGTAGATATTCACGCCACTGCCGATAATGTGATCTACGCATTGGGGAAAAATCAGCGTATCTATCGTTGGCGGGCAGGGCGCGGCTGGCTGGTGCTGCCCGGGTCTTTCCAGCAGTTGACGATTGATCGCGCGAACAAGCCATGGGCCATTGATACCGAGGGAACACTGCGGCGGTTCAATGGCTTATGGTGGGATGTATATCCTTCAGAACTGACGCCCTTGCTGGTGGCTGCTTCTGTGAGTGACGATGATGTTTTTGTACTTGCTGATAACGGGAAGCTACTTCGCTGGGTTGCAGAAGATAAAGAGTTTGTCGTAACAGATCTGGAGGTTTCAGACCCATTCACCGTCACCGATTTTGTTGTTGACCGGGAGGGTACGCTTTGGGTTCTGCATAGCAATCAGACCCTCAAATCCGGCACCGGAAAAGGCACCATGGTCGCACGGAATACGGCTGCAATTACAAGCACGGCCGCTGGTGAGCTGCTCGCGGTGTCGACCCACGGTCACCTGACGTTACCCGGGCGAAACGCTCAGCCTGCAGATATCCCTTACCCGGTACGCGCGTTTTCTCTAGCCGCCGACGACACGCCCTGGTTTGTCACCGGGAAAGGTGAGATCTACACCACCTCAACACTGGTCAGTACTGCACCGGACGTTAAGGCGGAAGTTCAGCCCGCGCCTGATTCACCACAGGACGCCGATGGACAGGCTGCCCGGGCCGCAGACCTGCTTGTTGCGGACAACACCGGACCTCAGTTTCCTGAACTGAAATTTATTCAGATTCGTGGGACAGCCCAGAATGAACTTGAGATCAGTCACGATGGCAGTGTTTATGCCGTATCGCCCGACCTGAATCTTCAGCGGTGGCGAAATCAGCAGAAAAACTTCACCGATTTTCCGGGCACCGCACGTCACCTGACGGTCGATAAAAGCGGTGCTCTCTGGGTTGTAAATCCGACGGGGCAGGTGTTCCGGCTCGAAGAAAAGCGCTGGCAGAAGATCGACAGCGTCATGGCGAAGAATCTGATTGCTGCTCAGACCGGTGAAGTATTTCTGTTGTCGGCGGCGGATTCGGTATATCGCTATAACAGCATTCATAAACGATTTCAGAAAGTAACTGGCTGGCAGGCGACAGATATTGTCACCGATGCCGACGGCGCAGTCTGGCTGCTCACGCCACGGGGGCAATTGCGTAAGTGCGCCGAGGATAATTGCAGTATTCAGAGTGCCCCGTTGGCAAAAGCCATTGAAACCGGCCCGGAGGGCTCGTTCTTTCTTATTACTCAGCGCGATCAGCTGTATCGTCGCAACCAGAATAACGAGTGGCAGTTTATCCGGCGCGATGTTTCGGACGTCAGTGTCGGGCCAGCGGGATATCCATGGATCATCGACATAAAAGACCGGGTCTGGTACAGCGCCTTGTTCGGGCGGGATGAAACCGAAGACCGGCAATATGCGTTACAGATTCAGGGCAGCACACTGGAAACAGATCAGATTGCTGGTATCACCGTAAACCGGCGTATGCGCTTCAGTCAGGTATCACTTCCGGCGATGAATGGCAGCGATATCTCGTTAGTTCCCTCTGCAGCCGGTGTGATATCCATGGCTGGATATGCGACCGCAGGAGCGGACGATATCACCTGGGTGAATACGTATTGTATTAACAATCAGGGCGACTCGTACTGTGGCTTTCCTGAGACCTGTAGCAGCACGTTAACGCCGGGCTGTGAGCCCTGCAATTCCGCTCAGAATCAGGGAAGTTCTGTCTGTACCGAAGTCAGTGGCTCTGGGAATTATCAGGGGCTGAGTTCAGGAGACTGGATTAATGGTTTCTGCCTCGCACAACCTCAGGACCCGGGGTGCAGCTTTATGGGGCAGCCCGGATCGGCAGATCAGGTCAATTGCAGCAACCCTATGAATCAGACCCATACCGTCTGTGTTCAGTTTGGAAACGACCTCAGTGGAAGTGAGCAACACATCGTTTCTGACGTTCAACGTTACGACACCGCTTCGAAGCGTTTCCGCGACGTCCGGATTCCCGGCGCAACGACAGCCTATACCTACGATGAAGAAGGGCGGCTTGTTGTCGTTAAAGATGATGCAAGCCTCTGGCGAGAAACATCCGCCAGCTCTGGTCGCTACCGGAAAATAACCGCTCCCGCGGACGGGACACAGGCAAAAAATATCACTTCCGGTGGCGACACCGTCTATCTGTTAAATACCGGGGGAGCCCTGGCAGTGTCGTCCTCTGGCGAAAAATTTGTCATTGAGAAAGACACGCCACTGCTTGCTGAAATTCAGGCTGATAGCTCAGGTCGTTTGTGGGCACTGAATACTAATCGGATCTTAGTCCGAGATAACGATAACTACAGTCTGGCGTCAGGCCCTGTTGCTGATGGCCTGAGCAATCTTGTAACGACGGTTGAGGGCGAGGTCTATGTGGTCATCAATAAACGTATTGCCCGGCTTAACCGCACCAGCAGAATACCGGAAACCGTTCAGGGCAGTTATCCCGACGTACAGAGTCTCGCTGCGGATCACCAGGGAAAACTTTGGCTGTTAAGTGACGATGGTCGGCTGTTTAAACAGATCTGATCGGGTCGCCAGAATAAAGAGAGGACGCAATGAAATATTCATCAAAAGGCTCGCTAGCCACTGTTATTTTTTCCTGTCTGACACTGGCAGGGTGTTATCTGGATAAAGGCGATGAGCAGAGTTTCCCGGAATATATGCTCACCGGAACTCTGATCGATAGCCCGGTATCTTCGATGCCGTATCAGATTGGCAGTGACCCGCAGAAGTACACCAATTTTCAGGGCCAGTTCTCTTACGAAGAAGGCGATCTGATCCGCTTTTATATCGGTAATTACGCCCTGCCAGCCGTGGCTGCTCAACCAGTGATCACGCCACTGAACCTGATGGGCCGCGACGATATCAACGACCGCAGGGTGATTAATCTCGCGTTTCTTTTACAGGCACTCGACAGCGACCAGAACCCCGAAAACGGCATAGAAATTACAGATACCCTGTACGGAGCCTCATTCGACTTTGATTTTGATCAGGAGTTTTTCGACTTTATCGCATCCCCAAGTGTGGACGAACTCATCTGGAGTTATCTTGGCGGCAGCGTGCCGGAATACACCAGCGTGGTTGATCACCTGAACCGTAATCTCGGACTTCGCGGGACCTGGCAAAGTGACTCTGCCACCCTCAGTTTTCTTACAGATAATGCCTTTCTGTATATCGACGACCATGGATATGAGTACGGCCAGTACAGCCATGACTCTGCCGCCGCGAGCGTGACACTATCCGTCACGCTGGATTACAACGGCGATGCCGGTGTCGGCCCGCAGAACGAAATCAGTATCGAACAGCTCAACACCACGACGCTCATGATTTCAGACAGCGTGATACCTGCTGACTATCGTCGCACCACGCAAAACCTGCAGGGCCTTCAGGACACCTGGCTATATATCGATGCGGACAACAATGACCGCTACATACTCCTCTTGCTTGAGGATGGTCGCTACCAGCTGACCCGCGCCAGCGAAGAAGATGGCGGCGGCGTTGATCAGGGCAGCTGGACCATGCAGAGCGGCAAGCTCGCACTTACCAGTACTGGTGGCGACACTGACGTGTTGGGCACATTCGCGACAGACGAAACATCGCGCAGCTATGCCGCCTTAGTGTCGGACGACGAGCTTACCCTCAGCGTTGACGTTCCCATCGTCTTTGTCCGGCAGTAGGGGATGACTTTCATCCCCATACCTTCATTGGTCATGCTTATATCTTCTTCTGTCATCCCCGCGAACGCGGGGACCCAGCGCTCCACCAATGCCGCCGTGGCTTCCGTTAAGTATCATCCCAATAGGAATATGTAGTCGTCATCCCAATAACAAAAATGTAATCGTCATCCCCGCGAACGCGGGGACCCAGCGCTCCACCAATGCCGCCGTGGCTTCCGTTAAGTATCATCCCAATAATAAAAATGTAATCGTCATCCCAATAATAAAAATGTAATCGTCATCCCCGCGAACGCGGGGAACCACTCCACTAACGCTTCTCCGACGATGTCGCCATACGACACATGCAACCTACCTGATACGTCGATATACTCAAACACTATCAGAGCGCAGGGAGCCCAAATGGACGACACCAGACACCTGTCATATCAACACCGGCTCATACTCCGGTTCATAGAGCTGCGCGCTCGGTGGGAAGGACAAATTAACGCTACCCACCTGATACACGAATTCGGCATCGGGCGAGATCTCGCCAGCAACCTGATCAGAAAATACCACCACGTCAGCCCCAGCAACCTCACCTACAACGCCAGCACCAAAGGTTATGAGCCATCGCGACAATTTACCCTCCAATATTCCAACGGTAGCCTTGAACAATACCTGATGGGGTTTCAGGGCATGGACATGCCGGAAAACTCCACATGCCTGCAGTCGTCGGACATGTTTCCCATGCGGCAGTTTGGACGACACCCTGAGCCAGAGATTGTCCGGCACGTACTCAGTGCCATTCGTCAGCAGCGCAGACTCGATATATCGTACCTGTCGGTAATTAGCACCGACTACGAAGACCGCATCATCAGCCCACACAACCTTGTTCACAACGGCATGCGCTGGCATGCCCGTGCCTGGTGCGAAAAGAATCAGGAGTATCGCGACTACGTACTCTCCCGCATTAAAGAGGTCTACAACGACGAAGGCGCAGCGGACAAAACAGCCCAGCAAGACCACAAATGGAATACCTTCGTCGACGTAACCATCGAACCTGACATACGCCTCAAGGACAACAAAAAAGCGGCGCTCGCATTCGACTTCTGCATGACCCAAGACCAACAAGGGCGCTATACCCGAAGTTACTCCGTACGGGCAGCCAACGTGATTTATGTGATGCGCCATCTGGGGTTGGATCGTTTACGCGATAAAAGCGAAGCTCAGCAAGTTATGTTAACGCCGGAGTCGGCTGAGGCAGTTGAACCTTACTGGCGTTGACCTGCTGGAAATTCCGGCATGTGGGTTTGTATAGTGATTGAACACGCCATGAATTAATCAAAAAATGACAGAAATTGAGAAAAGGAACTTACGATGACTGACTCTAAAATCATCTCTCCAATCGCGATTGACCTCGGTGGTCTTTATACCGGTCTGTATATGGCGCAATATCCGTATGGAGAGAGCCTCGCTCAGCATCATGGCAAGCTGACAACGCTGGTTATGCCAGAAGAGGGCGGCAAAATGACCTGGTCGCAAGCGGCGCGGACTGCTACCCGGCACCGCATACGTTCAAACAAACGTAGAAAGCTGGCGAAACGTTTACTGAAAGTGATCTTTACTCAAGGGCTGTCTTACAAGCTGAATGATGCAGAACTTGAGGCCTTGAATGGCTTGCTGAATCGTAGGGGGTACAACAGAGTAGAAACGGATATTGATCGCCAACCTCTTGAGACTGTTCCTCCTTCCTGGATTGCCAATGAGTTCCCAGAATTTTTCGATAGTAGCAGTCCTATATCTGAGCAATTAGAAGAACTACTGGAAGACATTCCCAAACTTCGTGATTTGGCGGCTGATGAGAAGTTTAATCTTAATAATCGCGAAGCAAAGAAGCAGTTATTTACAGACGCAGAAGACGAACAAGCAGATATTCTGAAAGCCTACGGTATTCTTCGGGAATCAGTAACAGAGTTGCTTAACAGTATCGACTTCGGGCACCAGCATCGTCGAAAATACCTTGAAGCCGTAGGTAAAGAGATTTTGAAGGATTCCCGATTAGCAGAGCTGCGGGCTAAGCTCGGGGCTTCCGCCCTCAAGAATCTTATTGGCAACATCAGCAACCTGCAGTTGCGAGCGCTAAGATGGTACTTTAACGATACCGCGATGAAGAGTGCCGATTACTATGATGGCGAACGCTTCAAGTCGGTATATGTTCGTTGGCTGCAGAACTGGCATGTGGACGAAGAAACGCGAGTTAATCGCAACAATGCATTAAAAGTGATTCATCCTTCAGAAGATATTCTCACGGCGTTGATGACGATTGATGCAGAACTGACGATTCCACCCTATGAAAATCAGAATAACCGTCGACCTCCAAAAGATCAGACCTTATGGCTTAACCCCCAGTCACTGAATGAGCAATATGGCTCACAGTGGCGTGTATGGGTTAATAATCTCCGTAAACGTAATCCGGAGCTGGCAGAGGGAATCGCGCCTGTTCTTGAGTTCACTGACCGCCGTTCACGTTTGAAAACCAATAAGCAGCGCCTGACTGATACGTCTTTATATGCAGACAGCTATTTTCTTCAGCGTCTTCTTGATCGCAGCAGGATCCATGATACCTACGCACTCCGTGCGATATCAAAGAACTTCAAGTCAGAAAAACTTGAAAAATTCCGCTGGAACCTGAAGCAGGATCTGGGAGATCAACATACAGAAAAGTTTCTGGACTTCACTCAGAAGTATTACCAGGAAGTGGAACGCGCAAAAAGTGGCATCTGGGAGCAGGAATCGGCATCACTGCTTGAAAAAGCGGATATTAACCCTCCCTCAAAGCGAAAGATTCTGAATCGATTAGTAGGGAATATTCTTGGCGTTGAAATGAGCGCTGAAGAACTGACCACCTTTCTGTCAGACGTATGGACGAAGAAAGTTCATGGCCCATCAACGGTAAAGAGTATCTGCAAAGCTGCCGAAGACCTGAGAAAACAGAATGGCAACCTCTTCAATATGTATATCCAGTCTGTACGGTATCGAGCGTCGGTCGAAGCAGGTGCAGAGAAGAAATTTAAAGGTCTGGATAAAGAAATTTGGCAGCTTCTGGTTAAAGTAGAGAAAGCAGCAGATGTGATTTCTGGTTCAATTTCTGCGACCGAAACGCAGAAACAAAGATTCAGTAATACCTTTTCACTTGCTCAGTTGTACACCCTGATAGAGACAGACCGGAACGGATTCTCAAAGGTCAGTGCTGCTGCACACATGGAGCTTGCATGGCGTATGACAATGATACCGGTGGACGATAAGGAAGCCGCACGTTGTTCGCGCTTGCCAGCAGACAGTTCTCGGCCATTCGACGGAGTGTTAAGACGCTTGCTCGAACGTCAGGCTTATGAAATAGCGACGCTGAAATCGGGGCAGATAAAAGAGTCCGGTGTCAGAGACTCTGAAATAAGCATTCCAGTGGTGGTAGAAGAAAACCGCTTTACTTTCAGTATTGGCCTTGCAGATGTAAAAAAAGATGGATCGAAGCGAAAAAAGCTGCTATCGCTGGGTGAGAAGCAACTGGAAAAATGGCAAGAAAAGAATGAACGCATCAGACAGGGCGGGAGTGGCCTGTGCCCTTATAAGGGAACAATTCTGGATAAAGATGCTGAGCTAGATCACATAATTCCACGCTCGTACAGTCGTGATGCATCAGGGACAATCTTCAATAGCGAAGCCAATCTTATTTACGCCAGCCGCCGTGGCAATCAGGAAAAGAAAGACCAACGTTACGGCATTTCTGACTTGGCACCCAATTACCTCAAGGCCGTCTATGGGACGTCAGATTCGGCAGAGATAACCCGGATTATCGAAGCGTCTGTGGCGTCTATTAAGAAGGACTTCCTCTTCTCAGAGCTAGAAGGTGATCAGCAAAGGGATGTCCGCCATGCCTTATTCCTGGAACGTGATTCAAAGGCATTTGAGAAGGTATTCAGACGCCTGGCAACTCAACAGAGCGCGCGAGTGAATGGCACACAGGCATGGCTGGCCAGAAAACTGATCAGCGTATTGAAAAGCCAGTTGAAATCCTGGCTGTCTGAAACGGGTAATACGATCGTCTTTAACCTGTGTAAAGCAGATGCTCAGCAAACATCGTTCGTTCGCACCGGGCTTGCAGTGACAAAGCCTGAGACAACCAAAGGAGAGCGCCAGGGTGTAGGATCTCACGCCATCGATGCCTATTGTGCATTCTCAGTTGCAGCCGCTGAAGGCATGCACGAAACGCTCGCTCAAGGCGCGGGACTCATGGAGGATACCGAGTGGCTTGCAACGGCGTTACCTGTTGACGTTGATGTGAATTGGGTTAAACGCCTACCTCTATATCGCAAGTCAGAACTAAGTACTCGGCCAATATTTAAAGAAGGAATTTATGCAGAGTCATTTCTGACGACCTGGATTTCAGAGAAAGGAATTGAATCCGGCTTCTCATTGGGAAGCAATTCGGTGCAATGGCAAGGTAAGGATACTCGTGGGCTACTTGAATTACTGGCACCATTCGCCACTAAAAATTTAAATGTCGATACCGCCCTGGCAAGCCCTCGCCCTGTACAGCTAGATATTAGTAAAGAAAAAGCGTTCAAGCACTTCGAAATGGTGGCCAAAGCGCCGCATTCAGAGGTCGATCTGCATCAGGCGGATATTCTTGATGCTCTCAGGTATTGCACCGCGAAAAAGGATATCAGTTCGCGTCTGATTGATGTACAGAAGAAAACACTGAAAAAACCAGAGGAAGTGCTAAAGGCTAAAGATATTTACGTGAAGGTTGATGTTGACGTTAAAGGCCTGGGTAAGTTAAAGGGCAAGGTCACTCATCCGGCGATTGAGCAATGGAAAAGACTATTCCTTATCCCGGACATAGAGACACGCATTGGGGAAAAAGCGGTAGGCATTAACTGGCAACAAATTGGTGAAAAATACTTTGGTGAAGGATCGTCCCGCCCACACAGTAAAACGCGAAGGGTATATTCGTTACCTATCGTCGATAGCCCTGACGGCGGCTATCGAATTAAAAGAATAGCGCCTGATGGTTCAACGATCTGGCAACTGACGAGTATCAAAGATACGGGATCTAGCGGGTTTACGGTAAATGACAAGGGTGTAAATTGGAAGCAACCAGTGGCTATCCCTGCGCTGCGTGATTCTTCGGTCGTTGGGGTTGGTGAACGTTACCAGCCTGTTCCTGAGCAGCAAGTATACTTCGATGATTGGAAATGCGTAGACATAACGGATGAGCGTGTGTTGTCAGTCTCAGTGGCTCCTGGTACTAAAGATCGGCGCTATGTCTCAGTCAGTCAGACTCTATCTGATTTTAAGGCATGGTTAACCGAGAGTGGTATAAAACTACATTCGCCTTTCGAAATTCCCTCAAGAGTCAAAGTGGATGCTGCTAAATTCCAGTCGGCACATGGCATTGACGTACTAGGAAAACCGAAATCGAATTTGTTTATTTCGAAGGTCGGGGATGTCGTTAACTATTGGTACATCAGAGAAAGTAGTCCTGTTGTGATTAATCAGTATTACGACAAGGCACTCCTGGCAGAGCGCGAAGCAGTTAACGAGACCGAGCCATGCGACATCTGACGATTGCTGATTATGGTCAGTTTGTCGGTGTAACTGGAGAGCGGATGGTTGTCAGGGATGATGCCAGCATAATTCTCGAAACGCCGTTATCTCGCCTGTGAAGTGTTGCTATCGCTCGTGACGGCGTCAGCTTTTCCAGTAACCTGGTGACTGCTTGCGCAGCCAGGGGAATAAGACTTTTCTTCCTTGACTGGAAAGGTCTGGCAGTGGCCGCAGTGACAGGCAGGCATCAACATGCGATTGCCAATGTCCGGCGCCGGCAGTATCAGCGCCAGGCCATGTTGTCACGTCGCCGCAACCTGTCTCGTTTTGGTATCGCGGAGGATGCCAGGGTTCTAAGCGACGTTTATGTTTGCTCTCAAAAACTTGGTTGTCACGGTATTGCTGACATGATGCCTGAAACGGCGACATCGTTATATCTGATTGAGTTTAAAATATCCGAGCCTAAACCCGTAAAAGGACATATCTTCCAAGTGGCTGCTTATGCGATCGCGGCGGAACAGCAATTCAATAAACCGATAGCGGGTGTATTTATTTTGTATGGAGATAAAGGGAAAACGTTTGAAGTACAACTGTCAGCGTCGCTTCGCCGGCAAGTTGAATCCACGGTAACAAGGGTTAGCTCATTACTGAATGGTGCCTCAATGCCAGACTTTCCGGCGTCAGCAGAACAGTGTGGTCAGTGTGAATATCTGAACTTTTGCGCAGGGGGACGATTAGAGTGGCTCAGAAAAAGAAAAACCCCGGATGCCGAAGCAGGTGCCGGAGTCAGTCATGATTTTAGATGATTTCAGCTCGCCCGTGGGCGACTTCAATCAGGCCTATTGGGATAGGTCAGACCAGTATCCCCGATTTTTCGCAAAAAGCAACCCTTTTGAGGCAAATGCACCCTTTGCGAACAATCCGGCATTGCTCCCCAATGCAAAATTCTTAAAATTCAAAGAGTTAGGCGAGGGGTTGCAAAGCCTATCCCAATAAACCTGCAACTGAAACGACGTCCAGACGATGATCGAGAAAATTCTCGACCGTTGCAAAGCCTATCCCAATAAACCTGCAACTGAAACGTGCCATCCAATTCTGATTCAGCGGCCTGCACGGGTTGCAAAGCCTATCCCAATAAACCTGCAACTGAAACTTACTGATGTTATTTTCTTCCGTAAGCACAGTGCCGGTTGCAAAGCCTATCCCAATAAACCTGCACCTGAAACCCTGCTGACTCTGCGTTGCCGCCTGCTGCTGCATGGGTTGCAAAGCCTATCCCAATAAACCTGCAACTGAAACTGCGTCGAAGCGGCGTTACGCGCTCCTTTTGCGTCTGTTGCAAAGCCTATCCCAATAAACTTGCAACTGAAACACAAGGGAATGTCTGACTATGCCGGCTTTCTGGTGTTGCAAAGCCTATCCCAATAAACCTGCAACTGAAACTGGATGCGGGATTATATGGGGCTGCCTGATCGTAGTTGCAAAGCCTATCCCAATAAACCTGCAACTGAAACGGTTTGATAGACCACTTCTGAGGTTATTCTTATGGGGTTGCAAAGCCTATCCCAATAAACCTGCAACTGAAACCCTCCCTGTGGCATGCATGACCATGATCACGCGCGGTTGCAAAGCCTATCCCAATAAACCTGCAACTGAAACAACATTTCTGCTGAGCCTTTCATTCACCCGCCCTAGTTGCAAAGCCTATCCCAATAAACCTGCAACTGAAACCTGTCTCGTTGGTATGTGTTTATATTACGACCTGGTTGCAAAGCCTATCCCAATAAACCCGCAACTGAAACCTATGTGCGCCCGGTAATCACTGTGGGCACGGCTGTTGCAAAGCCTATCCCAATAAACCTGCAACTGAAACATTAAAAGCCACCATCGCCGCCGCCAAACTCAAGTTGCAAAGCCTATCCCAATAAACCTGCAACTGAAACACGATCAACGTCTGGAGTTTCTTCCGCGCGTGGTTGGGTTGCAAAGCCTATCCCAATAAACCTGCAACTGAAACTTACAGCCTCGACGAGCTGCTGATCCTGACCGAGTTGCAAAGCCTATCCCAATAAACCTGCAACTGAAACGGTAGCGCATAAGCGCATCGTGCACCTCGACGTTGTTGCAAAGCCTATCCCAATAAACCTGCAACTGAAACGTACCGTCGTGACGGTCGATGCGGTCAATACCGATGTTGCAAAGCCTATCCCAATAAACCTGCAACTGAAATACCGAAGCCACCCTGATTTATTTATAATAAACCGGTTGTGTAGTCTATCGAAAAAAACCGCTACTGAAAACGAATTCCTGAGGAATACGTTGATATGTTGTGTAGCATATATCAATTGTATTAATTTCTGTAGGTCGTTTCGAAGTGACTGTTTTATCTTACTATCTTTCAATGGTGAGGCAATAATATATGGCCGTGTCGCTATGATAAGGGTTCTTATATCGACGTGATTGTAATACTATTCTATATGTTTGAGTGTATATGGTTTCTTCGTTTTCAAGGGATAGAGACAATGAGTGCTATAAAGGAAGTATTGCGAGATACGATGGACGACGCTAAATCGAAGAGTCATGAGGACAATAGTTATAGGGTCTTCAAGAAGGTGGAGTCAAAGTTCGCAAGGATGAACAGTTCCCGTCTTGCCTCGAAACTTGAAGAGTACCGGAGGGGTGGGTTTCAGATGACCACTGCGGAGCTATTCAGGGAGCGACATTCGTCGGAGAGGCTAGGGAAGTTTCTGAGGGTAACTGGTTTTTCCCGGCCCGGTCCCAGGTGGGAGGCTCACCACATCGTATCGGCAACGCATCGAGAGGCTGTGGCAGTGCGATTGTTGATTTCGGAAGATGACTTTTCGATCAGAATTGATGATCCTGATAACGGTACCTGGATGCCTAAAACCAAGTTGGATGCGCGGCCAACTATTTACCCTGATGCAATTGGTCACAACAGAATACATAGGCAGCGATATTACCGCTGGCTTGAACATGCTATAGGTGCATTGATGGATGATGCTCAAGTCAGGGCTTTTCTGAATACTGTCCGTACTCAACTATTGCACGGCAATATTAAAGATGAGATTAAGCTTCAGCAAGAGATTGATGAGGCTGAATACTATGATTGGTTGAAAAAGAATATTTAATAATGATCTATAAACTAGAAGCTGACTTTGAGAATTTCTATTCTTTTGATTTTGATATAGATGATTTGCTTGGAAAGATGCCAGGGTATAGTCAGAGGTTTCGCGCTAAGCCACGATTGTCAGAGTGGGTTGAACCTGTGGGGCAGTTTTATAGGGGGGAAGGGTTTACCGGTGACTTAGAAAAAATCCCGGATATTTCAATTTGGGCTCTGGGGAATCTTGTGATCAATGAACTGGCTTATGAGTTGCTTTTCGAAAATATACGTGATGCTGGTGAGTTTTTACCTGTGATGGTTGGTGGTGATAAATATTACATGTTTAATACTTTGCAGGTACTAAACAGTGATTCGGTAGATAGCAGCAGCGCAGTGAGCGTTATAGATTCTGGTGTTCACCTGGGCGTGTCCGGAGTGAAGGTCTGTAAAGACCTTTTAAGTGACGTTGACATTTTTAAAATGAAGGAAGAGAAATTAATTCATAGTTTTGCTACTGATGGATTCAAGCGTTTGTGCGAGGATGGAGGGCTGACGGGTCTTAATTTTTTAAATGTAAACGGAGTTTTTAATGAAAGTGTCTGATGTATCGGTAGCAATGATTGAGCAGGTTTTACGAGATGGTGTGTTCTCTGAATATCGTTCACTGGCCAGTACCGAGGATGAAGAGGTCAGGGTGTATTCGTCGGAGTATTCGCCTGTAGAAAAATCAAGAACTCCTCTTATATACAGGGTTGGTGCGAAATCTGTAGTGAATGGCGAGGTGCTTAAGAAAGTCTCGCCCGAATCTATCGTTGCGGCACTTGGGATCTTCCGAGCGGAGCTTGAAGATGCAACCGAGTGTCTCTTTCAGGTGAACAACTACTCGACAGAGAGTGACGCTGATACTGGTTTGTTCCGACTATGGTTCGAGATTCATCTGTGTAATCTGAGCGTAGAAGTACAGAACCGGAGCTGGTGATTGTTGATATACAGGACGCTGGATTACCGCGTTCGCGGCAATGACAAGGTGTGCGCTGGATTACCGCGTTCGCGGCAATGACAAGGTGTGTGCTGGATTACCGCGTTCGCGGCATTGACAAGGTGTGCGCTGGATTACCGCGTTCGCGGCAATGGCGAGGTGTGCGCCGGATTACCGCGTTCGCGGTAATGACAAGGTGGGCGTTTGATTACCGCGTTCGCGGCGATGACAAGAAGGTGTGTGCTGGATTACCGCGTTCGCGGCAATGACATGTCTGCGCGGCAATGAGATGTCGGCGTGGAGATGACACCCCCATTCGCCGTAACGGTACTCCTCAGGTATCATGCCGGCTTTGTTTGTGTGTGTCTGAGGTGCGTCTCTTGTCTGATTCTTCTGCTGTCCGTCTTACGGAGTACAGTCACGGTGCGGGTTGTGGCTGTAAGATCTCGCCTAAGGTGTTGGATACTATTCTGGCATCTCAGCTGAGTCTGCCGGATAGCCCGAATCTTCTCGTTGGCAACAGTTCAAAAGATGATGCTGCCGCCTACGACATTGGCAACGGTCAGGCGGTGCTGAGCACCACTGATTTCTTTATGCCCATCGCGGATGATCCCTTCGATTTTGGCCGTATCGCGGCGACGAACGCTATCTCAGACATTTATGCCATGGGTGGTAAGCCATTAATGGCGATTGCCATTCTGGGCTGGCCGGTAAACCTTCTGCCACCAGAGGTCGCTCAGAAGGTGGTTGATGGTGGTCGTCAGGCCTGTGCCGATGCGGGTATTCCGCTGGCGGGTGGTCACAGTATCGATTCGCCTGAACCGATTTTTGGCCTGGCCGTCACCGGCATCGTTGATATCGACAAGCTTAAGCAGAACAACCGCGCGACGGCTGGCTGTAAGCTGTACCTGTCTAAGCCATTAGGTGTCGGTGTGCTGACTACGGCGCAGAAGAAGAAACTTCTGAAGCCTGAGCACGAGTTTCTGGCGCGCGATACGATGTGCATCCTGAATAAAGTCGGGGAGAAGATCTCCGCGTTGCCGGGGGTAGAGGCTCTGACTGACGTCACAGGCTTTGGCCTTGGGGGGCACTTGCTTGAGATCTGCGAGGGCAGTGGCGTGAATGCTGTGGTCAACTACAACGCACTGCCTGTCATGGCTCCAGTCAAAGACTATATCGCGCAGGGTTCGATGCCAGGCGGGACTGATCGTAACTTCGATAGTTATGGCGAGAAGCTCTCTGTGTTAACGGATGAACAGCGCGCGATCGTCTGCGACCCTCAGACCAGTGGCGGTCTGCTGATTGCCGTACGCCCGGAGCAAGCTGCCGAGGTCGAGGCCATTCTTGCGGCTGAAGGTCTGCAGAACACTTGCATTGGTGAACTGGTGGAAGCGTCTGATGGTCTGGTGCGGGTCGAGGTTCGTGCATGAGCCGTGCAGATACCGCTGATTTCAAAGCCCTGTTTCTGAAAGATACGCCCATGATGGATACGCGAGCGCCTCTTGAGTTTAAGAAGGGTGCGTTTCCACATACGGTGAGCCTGCCGTTAATGACGGATCAGGAACGGGCGAAGGTCGGTACCTGTTATAAAAAGAAGGGTCAGGACGAAGCGATTAAGCTCGGTCATCAGCTGGTTTCTGGCGAGACCAAGCAGGAACGTCTGGAAAAGTGG
>Ga0208830_1000201_pt1 | contig 33351 bp, 24 predicted proteins | sample DeeseametaMP2634_FD_184169 | JGI IMG/M metagenome (GOLD analysis project Ga0208830, IMG submission 184169) | Marine microbial communities from the Deep Atlantic Ocean - MP2634 (SPAdes) | ecosystem: Environmental > Aquatic > Marine > Oceanic | place: Northeast of Antigua and Barbuda, North... | reverse complement strand
GCCCCCCCCGCCGCTGCAGGTCCTTTCACCCGCTCTTTAACGAATGCCTGGATATCTTCTTTAAGGATACGGTCTTTCGGTCCACTGCCCTTCACTAACGTCAGATCAACGCCGAACTCCCGGGCCAGTTTGCGTACGGCCGGGCCGGCATGCACCTTAGACGCAGGCGTATCCCGAACAGCAGATCCGGACGGGGCTGACACGGCGGCTGCGGGCTTCTCTGGTGCCGGTGCAGGGGGTGTCCCGGGTTCTGCTGGCTTCTGTTCCGCTGGCGCTGGCCCGGAGGCTACGCCACGAACGACCACCATAGGGTCCCCTTCATTGACCTTGCCACCCAGCTTCACCAGAATTTCTTCAACGACCCCGGCCACACCGGCAGGAATCTCCATGGAGGCTTTGTCTGTTTCGAGTGTGATGACGGACTGTTCTGCATCAATGGTTTCACCAACACGAACAGACACCTCGATCACATCAACGTCTGATGCCCCGCCCAGATCGGGCACTGCCACCGTCACAGAGGTCGCCTCTGCAGCTGGCACCTCTGTAGCCTCAGGCGCATCCGCGACCAGGGGCGCTGGCGTCTCTTCGGGTGTCTCTTCGGATGAGTCTGCCGGACTACTGTCTGCTGTATTGGCAGCACCCGCTTCTAACTCCGCAAACGCATCGCCTTCGTTAACTTTATCCCCCACCTTGATCATTAAGCGGGTAACTGTACCTGCGGTATCCGCAGGAATTTCCATACTGGCTTTATCTGTTTCGAGAACAATCAGCGCCTGCTCCTGCTCAATGCTGTCGCCTTCGCTGATCAGTACCTCAATGACCTCGACATTACTGGCGCCACCAAGATCCGGAATTTTCAGTGTTGTCATATGCTCAGTCCTTAGCTGTACAGCGGATCAGGTTTAGACGCATCAATACCCAGCTCATCGCGCCAGGCCGCCAGTTCTTCCGCACTCAGGCTTCCCTGACGCTTGAGTTCAACACCCGCACACCAGGCCACGTGCTGCCAGTCCACTTCGAAGAAGCGGCGCAGCGCCGCACGGGTATCACTGCGACCAAAACCATCGGTGCCCAGTACCTGATAAGTACGACCTTCCGGCATAAACGGACGGATCTGCTCAGGGAACGATTTCATATGATCGGTGGTCGCGATAATCGGCCCCTGCGTTCCCTTGAGTTGCGTAGTCACATAAGGTTCATGAGTCCGCTCATCGGCGGAGAGCATGGCTTCCCGCTCGCAGGCCAGTCCGTCGCGACGCAGTTCGTTAAATGACGTCGCTGACCAGACGGTCGCGGCGACGCCTTTGTCGTTCAGCCACCCGGCGGCAGTCTCTACCTGACGCAGAATCGACCCAGAGCCTAACAGCTGTACAGGCTTGTCCGTCAGCGCCGACTGGCGCAGGCAGTAGAGTCCACGACGTATCCCTTCCTCAACGCCCTCGGGCATCGCAGGATGCGCATAGTTTTCGTTGAGCGAGGTGATGTAGTAGAAGACCTTCTCTTTCTTCTCGTACATGCGCTTCAGACCGTCCTGAACAATCACGGCCATCTCGTAGGCATAAGTAGGATCGTAAGAGATGCAGTTAGGAATCGTTGAAGCCAGAATATGACTGTGCCCGTCCTGATGTTGTAGCCCTTCACCATTGAGCGTGGTACGCCCGGATGTCGCACCGATCAGGAAACCCTGACACTGCATGTCCCCCGCTGCCCAGGCCAGATCACCAATACGCTGGAAACCAAACATGGAGTAATAGATATAGAAAGGAATCATCGCCAGGCCATTGGTACTGTACGAGCTGCCTGCGGACATCCATGCGGCAAAGGCACCGGCCTCGTTAATACCTTCTTCGAGAATGCGCCCTTTTTTGTCTTCGCGGTAATACATCACCTGCCCCTGATCGACAGGTTCATAGAGCTGGCCTTCTGACGAATAAATACCCATCTGACGGAACATGCCTTCCATACCAAAGGTACGCGCCTCGTCCGGCACAATCGGTACCACCCGATCACCCATATTTTTGTCTTTGATCACCTGCGAGAGAATGCGGACAAACGCCATGGTGGTCGAGATCTCACGGTCGCCGGTACCGTCCAGCTGAGACTGGAAGAACGACAGATCCGGTGCCGTCAGTGCCTGCCAGTTCTCGTGACGCACCGGCAGATAACCACCCAGCTTTTCACGCTGCTTGCGCATGTAAGTCATCTCCGGACTGTCAGCCGGCGGACGGTAGAACGGCAGATGCTCCAGATCCTGATCACGGATAGGAATATCGAAACGGTCACGGAAGCTCTTCAGACTGGCAATATCCAGCTTTTTCACCTGGTGCGCCTGATTCTGCCCTTCGGCTTCAGCGCCCATGCCGTAACCTTTGACGGTATGCGCCAGAATCACGGTTGGTTGACCGGTGTGATTTACCGCCGCATGGTAAGCCGCATACACCTTGTACGGATCATGGCCACCACGGTTGAGTTTGAAGATGTCCTCGTCGGAAAGATCTTTAATCAGCTCTTTCAGTTCAGGGTATTTTTCGAAGAAATGTTCCCGGGTGTATTTACCACCCTTCGCCTTGTAGTTCTGGAATTCACCGTCCACGGTTTCATCCATTCGCTTCTGCAGCAGCCCCTTACGGTCTTTCGCCAACAGCGGATCCCAGTGACGACCCCAGACCACTTTAATCACGTTCCAGCCGGCGCCACGGAACTGGCTTTCCAGCTCCTGAATAATTTTACCGTTACCACGCACCGGACCATCCAGACGCTGGAGGTTGCAGTTGATCACAAAGATCAGGTTTTCCAGCTTCTCACGCCCGGCCATGCCGATAGCACCGAGTGTTTCCGGCTCGTCACATTCTCCGTCTCCGAGGAATGCCCAGACCTTACGCCCTTTACGCGGCACCAGCCCCCGCGCCGACAGATAACGCATAAAGTGCGCCTGATAAATTGCCTGTAGCGGCCCCAGCCCCATAGATACCGTTGGGAACTGCCAGTAATCCGGCATCAGTTTCGGGTGCGGGTAGGACGACAGCCCGGGCCCCAGAGCTTCCTGTCGGAAACGCTCCAGATCGCTGTCGTTAAAACGGCCTTCCAGATAGCTACGGGCGTAAATACCCGGAGAAACATGCCCCTGATAGTAAATCAGATCACCTAGAGGCGACTGTTCACTGTCGGCATTCGGTGCACGGAAAAAATGGTTAAAGCCCACGTCATACAGAGTCGCACTCGATGCGAAGCTCGAGATATGACCACCAAGATCACCCGCGCCTTCTTTGTTGGCGCGCAATACCATCGCCAGCGCATTCCAGCGCACCAATGAACGGATACGACGTTCCATAAAAAGGTCGCCAGGCATCGGCGCTTCTTTTTCCGGGGGGATGGTATTGCGGTATGGCGTATTCAACGCATACGGCAGCGGCATACCATCACGGGTCGCACGTTCGGCGATTCTTTCAATCAGAAAATGAGCGCGCTCAACACCTTCGGCGCGTATCACTGAGTGGATGGCATCCAGCCACTCTTTGGTTTCCTGCGGGTCGGTATCGTTGGTATGTACCTGATCATCCATTCTTGGGGCTCCTGAACGGGGGGCTTAATATCCTGTAACCAGTATAGATACTCTGGGCAAAAACACGTGATCACAGCCAGATGGCCGGAAACGAACCCAGACGAGTCGTCTGTGTATGACTTTCAGCATAGCCCGGGTTTCCCGGATTTTTCAGACTAAACTGACTTTCTATGCAATCTGATGAATGGACAAGTGAATCTCCTCACAGTTTCACCCGTGTGACGCTGCCCAGCACTCAGGCCGCCAGATCAATTCGATTACCTATTGCTATCAACCAAGTAAATATATTTAAGTTACGCTATTAAACGCTTTTCACTATTCTGGCTCTGACATCAGCCCTTATTCCAATCTGCACAGGAGATGAGAGATGAACCCGGATACTGGCGCTCTGCTTTCGTGGAAAGACATTCTTCGGCAACACGCACAGGAGCATCCTGCGGTCACCGCTGGCCTGCTTTCCGCTGCGCTGGTCGTTACCGCCCTGCTTGTCCAGAGCCTGTTTAATATCAGTCGGGGACCGGATGCCGAGTTCGTTCGCTATGCATTGCTCGGGGGCACCGCAGGATTCCTGGCCACCGCACTCGGTGCCCTCCCGGCTCTGCTCCTGAAGCGAATCCCACGCCAACTGGAAGACAGCATGCTTGGCTTCGCCGCGGGCATGATGCTGGCCGCCGCCGCGTTCTCACTGCTCCTGCCAGGAATAGAAGCGGGCACCGAATTAACGGGGAATGCATTCAACGGTGGGCTGCTCGTGGTGTTCGGTATGTTAATGGGCGCGTTATTAATGTTAGGGCTGGATGAGTTCACTCCGCACGAGCACGAAAAAACAGGCCCCTGTGGTCCGGGCTACGAACGTTGTGACAGAGCCTGGTTGTTTGTTTTTGCTATCGCCTTGCACAACCTGCCTGAAGGCATGGCTGTCGGTGTCAGCTTTGCGGGTGGCGACATGAGTGTCGGTCTGCCCCTCGCTACCGCCATCGCACTGCAGGATATTCCAGAAGGTCTGGCCGTCGCGCTGACATTGCGCGCTGCGGGGTTCTCAGGCGCGACTGCCGTACTGGTCGCCGCGGGCAGTGGCTTGCTTGAGCCCGTCGGTGCGTTACTCGGGGTAGGGCTCGCAGGTGGGCTTATGTTTGCTTACCCGGTGGGGCTGGGTCTCGCCGCCGGCGCTATGATCTTTGTCGTCTCGCATGAAGTTATTCCTGAGACTCACAGGAATGGTCATCAGACAACGGCAACGATGGGACTGATGGCAGGCTTCGCGCTGATGATGGTATTAGATACCGCGCTGGGATAATTCCGCCAGTCATTGATACGGCAATCAACACACAGATGCTGGTTGTCGTATCCAATGGATTAACATTATTCGACCTCTTGTTACTTATTATTTTTAAATCCCAGAAAAAACTATTTATAAAATTCTAAGTTATTAAAACCCGGAAATTACCGGAATTTCCGTTACAGTTTTTTACCGCAAGTCTCCCCCAGCTGACATTCCTGTCGCCCCACGTTGGACTTTTGTTACTCGCTCAATGTACTGGCATCACGCGCAATGTCAGTGCTTTTGACATGCCCCCGGGCGCAACTATCGTTAATCCCATAAGCGGCCTATCTGGAGCAGTTAATTTCCAGGTGACCTTTTCCGGGTTCAGTCTCTGACCCGCGATGAACAGACAGCGTACAACAGCGCTCAACCTGAACCCTGATGCAGGACAAAACTATGGCACTTGTGAAGAAAACTCAGTCCGGTGGTGTGAAATCTCCAGAACAGTCTGTCGATCCTAATGTCGCGAAAGAAGCTGAGGCGCAAAGACGACGTGCGCGCACTCTGGCGAAGCAACAGCAGGCCGCCGAGCGGATTGCCGCAGCGGCGGGTCAGTTGTCTTCCGGTATCACCGAAGCGGCGGCTGCCAGTCAACAGCTGCAGAGTGCTTCTGACCAGATAGCTGTCACCGCAGAGGAAACAAGCGGTGCTGCGCAGGAATCCCTCGCCGCGTTCAATCAGGTAAATACAGCGATCAGCCGTCAGCTCACCAATGCCGAAGATTCCCGCTCCCGCTGTGACAGCCTGACCGCCATAGTAAAACTCACCAGTGAAAACATCGACAGTCTGGTTTCGAACGTACGCGAAGCCGCCACCCGCCAGGCCGCATCGGTCGACATGGTCTCTGAGCTTGAAAAACAGGCTGCTAACATCGGCGATATCGTCAAAGCCGTTGTCCGCATCGCGGATCAGACTAACCTCCTCGCACTGAACGCCGCAATCGAAGCTGCCCGCGCGGGCAAACACGGCAAAGGGTTTGCCGTCGTCGCCGATGAGGTGAGAACACTGGCAGAAACCTCTGAACAGAGCGCAAATCAGATCCAGGAACTGGTTAAACAGATCCAGCATGAAGTAAAAGCCATCGCAGACGGCATTAAAGAGTCTTCCGAGCGCGTTGAGGGCGAGGTCGAAAAAGGACACACCATCCGTGACCAGCTGACGGGTATCCGTCGCGATATGGCGGAGATTATGGAAGGCGCACAGGAAATTGCTAATGGCGCTTCGCAATCCAGTGTCGCAGCCAAACAGGCACTGAAAGGCATGGAAGACATCGCCACCGCCGCTGAGGAGCAGTCTGCAGCCGCCGAAGAATCTGCCAAGACGGTGAATGAACAAAGCCAGGCACTCAGTGAATGCGAACGTACGTCTCAGAGCCTTTATGACCTCGCGGATGATCTCCGTAATTCGACCGACGTTGCAAAAAGCGCAGAAGAAGTCGCATCCAGCGCTGAAGAACTGTCTTCTGCGGTACAGGAAATCAGCCGCGCTTCCACCCAGATCATGACGGCCGTAGAGCAGATCCGCCTCGGTGCTCAGACCGCAGCCGCCGCGACCGAAGAATCCTCAGCAGCCATCAACCAGATTGAACGCGGGCTGGAAGTGGCTCAGGAACGCGCGAACCGCAGTCAGGATCAGATCGGAAAAATCAAAGAATCACTGTCCACCAATAAAACATCGGTCGACGAGCTGATCCATGGCATTGGTGCCTCGGTCGAGTCGACTCAGGCGAGTATCCGTCAGGTCCGCGATCTGGAAGTAGTGTCGCGTCGGATCGACAAAATTGTCGAAGCCATTTCTATGGTGTCCATCCAGACCAATATGCTGGCCGTCAACGGCTCCATTGAAGCTGCCCGGGCTGGAGAGTTTGGCAAAGGATTCGTCGTCGTAGCGACAGATATCCGCAATCTGGCTCGCGATTCTGCCGAGAATGCCGATCAGATAAAAGACCTGGTGAAATCCGTACAGGACCAGATTTTTACTGTGAGTAATGATCTTGATGAGATCGTTATTTCCGCTCAGGAAGAAACCGAAAAAGCCAAGTCCTCCACCGACAACCTCGCAAAAATCGAAACCGATATTCTGCTGGTAGAAAAAGGCTCTGAAGAAATACTTACCGCTTCGAATGATATTTCCGCCGCAATCCTACAGGTCAAGAAAGGTTCAGAGCAGATAGCGACCGCCGCCCAGGAAGCTGAAAAAGCGGCGGATGAAGCAGCCACTGCGGCAGAGCAGCAATCTCAGGGTGCCGATGAACTAGCCTCAGCCATCGAAGAAATTGCATCACTCGCAGACGAACTGCAGAGCATGTAAGGAGGCACTTTATGAGTGCAGCAGAAGACATGATCGATCAGGAAGAGCTGGACGCAGAGACCAGCGAACGTCACCAGTACGTGACCTTCCGTGTGGGTGAAGAGCTGTTTGCCGTAGATATGAACCCGGTGCAGGAAATCATCCGGGTTCCCGAAGTTATTCGCGTACCGCTGGCACCACCATCTCTGTGCGGACTGGCGAACCTGCGTGGCAAAGTGCTGCCCGTCATTTCATTGCGCTACCTGTTTGCTCTGCCAGACACCGAAAATGACGAAGCCACCCGTGCCGTTGTCATTGATGTCGGCCAGCCCATCGGTTTCGTCGTCGACCGCGTCGCGAGTGTGATTGAAGTTGATCCGGCAGATATTGAAGACGCTGGCCGCCTTCGTACCACCGTCGACACCAGTATGCTGAAAGGCGTCATCAGAAACCATGGCGGCAATATGATCATGGTGGTCGATTTTGACCTTCTGGTGGAGCAGGAATACGCCCATCTCGAACCACTCACCAGTGACGGCAGTCTGCTTGCTGGGGGACTGCTTGATGACAGCTTCAATAATGACAATGAAGACGAAGACCCGGACGAACTTCAACTCGTCAGCTTCGTCATTAACCAGCAGGAATACGCGGCGCCTATTGAGGACGTCAAAGAAATTGTACAGATGCCTGATTCGGTGACGGCAGTTCCCCGCTCTCCGGGTCACATTCTGGGGTTGATGAATCTGCGTGATCAACTGTTGCCGCTGGTCGACCTGCGAACCCTTTTTGCACTCGATTACCGGGAGCCCGATGACAAAAGCCGGGTCATTGTTGTTGCCTCTGGAGGCTATTCGATTGGCATCGTCGTTGACAGCGTCAGCGAAGTGCTGCGGGTAACGCGCGACGATGTTGAAGGTCTGGTGCCTATGATGGCGCGCGAATCTGAACTGTCGGACATCACTGATATCTGTCGTCTTAATAACGGCAAACGGCTCGTATCAATTCTCTCAATTGAGCGCCTGTTCGGTAACGGGGCTCTGCTCGAAACTCTGGAAGAACTGTCGGAGGAAAACATGCTGGAACAGGAGCAGGACATCAACGACACCCAGGATACGGAGTCAGATGACGACAATCAGGTGGTGGTTTTCAGACTGAACAGCGAGGAATTCGCGGTTCCTATCATCAGCATCCAGGAAATCGTTCGTATCCCGGATGAACTGATCCGGGTCCCCAAAGCACCGGATTTTCTTGAAGGTGTGATTAACCTGCGTGGCATCGTGCTCCCGGTCATTGACCTGCGCACCCGACTGGGACTCGTCGCCAGTGAGCGCAACGAACGACAGCGTATTGTTGTGTTTCTTATTCATGGTGTACGTACCGGATTTATTGTCGATCAGGTAACAGAAGTACTGCGACTGCCGGAAGGCTGTGTTGAGTCCTCACCGAAAATAGCAGGTGAGCATGGTGATCTGTTCACCGGCATGGCTAACCTGCAGGAAAGTAAGCGCATGATCCAGCTCCTGAATCCGGACACGCTGATGGATCAGGATACAGTGGCCACCCTGGAAACCGCTGCCGGAGGTCAATAACGCCATGCTGAAGATTCTGATTGTTGACGATTCTGCGCTGATGCGCCGCCATCTGACACAATTATTTGAGTCAGAAGGCGACTTTCTTATCCGCCACGCCCGCAACGGTAATGAAGCAGTAAGGGAAAATCGCGAATTTCAGCCTGATGTTGTCACGCTGGATATCAACATGCCTGAGTTGGACGGCATATCAGCGCTGTCACTGATTATGGCCGAACGTCCGGTTCCGGTGATCATGCTGTCATCGCTCACCAAAAAAGGGGCGCTGGCAACCTTTGAAGCACTGAATCTTGGCGCTGTTGATTTCGTGGCTAAGCCAGACGGAACCATTTCACTTTCGGTGGATGATATCGCCCGCGACCTGGTCAGTAAGGTACGGTCGGCCGCCCGTGCAAAATTGCGCCCGGGGCGTACCAGAGAAACAGCAGCTCCACTGTCACGTCCTGCCACAACGCCACAGCCCAAAGCGCCTGCTGCTCCGGTGCGCAACTCTCAGGCACCCACCGGTGTACGGGACAAAGTGATTTTAATCGGTGTTTCAACCGGAGGCCCACGCACGCTGGAAGACATTCTTCCTGCACTGCCGGCAAACCTGAACGCTCCGATTGTGATTGCCCAGCACATGCCCGCCAGCTTCACTCAATCGCTGGCCAGCCGCCTTGACCGGGCCTGTGCAATGAAAGTAATGGAAGTGAACAAGGCCACGCCACTTGAATCAGGCACCATCTACATCGGACGGGGCAGTGCCGATGTGACGCTCTGCGTCCGGAATAATCAACTCTATGCCCAGAGCAAACCCGAAGATGCTGAATACCTGTGGCACCCTTCCGTCGAACTCCTGGGGCAGTCAGCCATGCGCTACTGTGATCCGCGTCAGGTCATGGCCATTCTTCTCACGGGCATGGGACACGACGGCTCGAAGGTCTTTACTGAACTTCATAAGAAAGGAGCTTCCACCATTGCTGAAAGCTCTGAGACAGCCATCGTATTTGGCATGCCTGCGGAGCTGATCGAACGACGTGGCGCTGGGAAAGTCCTTCCGGCAACCGCCATTGCCAGTCAGATAATTCAGTTCGCTGGACAGTAACAGGAGAACCTTATGGCCCTGAAAAAATCCAGAAAGAAAAATACAACGCAGTCTCAGAATGAAAAACGTGACTGCAATCAGATCCGCAATGAGCTTCTCAGTGATGACGCCTCATCACGCCGCTGGGCTGCACGAGACATCGTTAACTGCCCCGGAGCCACGCATATGCTGCTGGACCAGCTTAATAACGAAGAAGAGCCGAGCGTCCGCCAGGTCATTCTCAGCAGCCTGACACAGCTCGGCGATTCAGAAGCCGTTGAAGGCCTGGTGAATTGCCTCCGCAGTGAAGATGCCAGTCTTCGTAACGAGGCTATCGAGGCAATGAAGCAGCTCCCTGAAGAAGTTGCGCCCATAATGGCCACACTTCTCAACGACCCGGATCCGGACGTCAGGATATTTGCGGTAAATATTCTGGAATCACTCTGTCACGACGACGTTGAACAGTGGCTGGTCAGTGTTATCCGGGACGATGAACACGTCAACGTCTGCGCCACTGCCGTCGATCTGCTTGGGGAAGTCGGCAGTGAGATATCAATTGAAGCCCTGACCGGACTGAAGGACCGTTTTACCGAAGAGCCGTATATTCAGTTTGCGGCAGACCTTGCCATGAAGCGGATCTCCGGGGACTGATACGAATGAGCGATCATAATATCAGCGAACATGACTTCGATAAATTTGCCGAGTTTTTCTATCGGAAGACCGGCATTAAATTCGAGCCAAGTAAGCGCTATTTTGTCGACAAGCGCCTGACCGAACGTATGCGTGAAACCGGATCAGATTCCTTCCGGCACTACTTCACGACCCTACGTTTTCAGGCCAGTGGTGAAGAACTTCAGCGACTGACCAACCTGCTGACGGTCAATGAAACCTACTTTATGCGGGAAGACTACCAGTTCCGCTGCCTGATTGACTCAATGCTGCCGGACGTGATCAGTCGTCATGACCCCCGCAAGCCCATACGTATCTGGTGCATCCCTTCTTCATCAGGGGAAGAGCCTTATTCCATTGCGATGTATCTGCTCGAAGAATGGGAAGGTATCAACGACTGGGATGTCGAGCTTATCGCCTCGGATATTGATACGCAGATTCTGGCAACCGCGCAGAAAGGTATTTATTCAGAGCGCTCCATCCGCAACGTTCCTGCAAGCTGGAAGCGCCGCTACTTCAAAAGCGTGCCCGGCGGGCACCAGGTGTCTGAAGATATACGTGATGCCGTCGAATTTACCCGGATCAATCTGTCAGAGCCTGCGGACGTCCGCAGTATGCGCAACATCGACATTATTTTCTGCCGTAACCTGCTGATCTATTTCGACGACAAATCCCGCAAAGTCGCGGCTGAATACATGTACGAAGCAATGTCTCCAGGGGGTTACATCTGCCTTGGTCACACTGAATCCATGGGCCGGATATCTCCGCTCTATCGTGTTAAAAAATTTCCCGCTGCCATCGTTTATCAACGACCACTGGAGGCAAAATGAAGCATATTCTCATCGTGGATGATGCCAGTACAGTGCGTATGTATCACCGCAATATTCTGGAGGCGGCAGGGTACACAGTTGACGAGGCCGTCAACGGTATCGAAGCTCTTGAAAAAGCTCTGACCGGAAAATTCGATCTCTACATAGTCGACATCAATATGCCGAAAATGGACGGTTATGAATTTCTGCAGCAGCTGCGCCGTGAACCCATGCATCAGGCTCCGGCCGTCATGGTGTCGACCGAGGCAGCCGAACTGGATCACACCAAAGCCTATTTTTCGGGCGCCAATCTCTACATGGTGAAACCAATCAAACCTCTGCAGATGATGACCTACGTCCGCTTGCTGATGGGAGAGGAAAGCGCATGACTCCGTTACTAGAACAGTTTGTGTCCGAGACCCGGGATCTGCTTCAGGGAATCAGTGAGCAACTTCTCGCCGTCGAAAAATCAGACGACAAAAAGACGACTCTGAACGAGCTTTTCAGACTGGTGCACACCCTGAAGGGGAATACCGGGTTGTTTGAATTTCCGGATCTTACCCGGGTACTGCACGCTGGCGAAGATGTTATGTCTGAAGCACGTGAGAATACCGGACTCTGGGATCAGAACCTCACCGACCTTCTGTTCGACACCATGGATTTTGTCGGCCAGTTCTGTGACAGCATCGAAGAGTCTGATGGCAACCCGGTCGCAGACACGAAAAAAGCCATGGCCCTCGAATCGTCACTGCGCAAATATCTTGAAAGCAGTGACGAGAAAGAGAAAAAAGCGCCAGCTGAAAAGCCTGCGGCTAAAACCCCCGCTAAGAAAACCACACGGCGCAGCAAAACCACCGCCTCGACAGCGAAGAAAAAAACGACCAGCAGGAAGAAGTCATCCCGTCCTGAACTGGCTGCTGATATTGCTCTGCCACCCGATGCTCTGAAGGTGTTTGATCAGAAGTCTCTGATGACTGCCTGGAGCCAGAACCCAACTGATGATTCCCTGTGGCTGGTCATCTACCGCCCGATTACTGAGTGTTTTTTCCAGGGCGACGACCCTCTGCATACCGCCAGAACGACCCCAGGAGTGGTGGCGGGATCTGTCACCAGTGAGTGTCAGGGCACAGAAATCAGTGACCTTGACCCATACCAATGCGTTTCAGAGCTGTACCTGATCAGCAATGCCACTGAAGAAGAAGTGCTGGAGCATTTCCGCTATGTTCCGAATCAGATTGAAACCCTGGCGCTGAACACAGACGACCTGTTAGTGATTCAGGGGACCGAACAATCGGATGCCGTTGATGCCGATATTCTTGAATCGCTGTGCGATGCCGTCAACCAGTCAGACTGGTCAGGCGCCCGGAACATAGCCAATGCTGCACTGGAGCTCATGAACCCGGCTCTGGAGGCCGCCTCTGCCCTGACATGGCTGAATACCATTTTTGCCGGATCTGACGGGGGTGTCCGCGATGCCGCCATCAATATCGTGCAGAAACTCCGTTACTGCCTCCATCAGCCCGCGTGGGAATTCGATCAGGTCGAGACTGGCCCTGACCAGGACTCAGCAACGGATACGGACACAGATGAGAGCCACAGCGAGCATACAGAGAGTACTGACAGCTCAGGTCTGGAAGCGCTGGATATTTCTGAGGATGACCGCGAGGCACTGGAGCATATTCTCAGAGTACAGCGCCGTATTCTCGACCTGAATCCCGATGATGCCTGGTCTGGAGGACGGGTGTCTGCCGTCACTGAAGTACTGCACAACTGCTTTTATAACCTGGGAATGTCGGATGCCGTCAATGAACTGGCAGCACTGACAAATGCCGCTCTCGAAGGCGACCTTGAGGAACTGATTCACTGGCTGGACGAAAAACTTTCCGGGGCAGATCAGGCTCCTGAGGCAGATCACGAACCAGACGAGGACGAGGACGAGGACGACCAGGATGAAGTAGTAGAAGAAGTCGAAGAGATTACCGCTGACGTCGATGAAGAACGCTCTGAACAACCACAGGCAGAACCACTTCCTGTCGAACCAGCACAACCCTCTGCCCCATCTTCGAAAGAGGACACCGACAGTAAACCTGTCGCCTCTATTGGCACCTCACGCAGTGTCAAAGTTGATCAGGAAAAAATTGATCGCCTGATGAATCTGATCGGCGAAATGATTGTTGCCAAGAATGCCCTGCCTTTCCTTGCGAAACGTGCGGAAGAGCAGCATGGCCTGCGTGATATGGCCCGCGAAATTAAAGAGCAGTATGCCGTTGTTAACCGGATCGCAGAAGAAATGCAGGATTCCATCATGCAGATCCGCATGATGCCCTTCTCTTTCATTTCAATGCGGTTCCCACGACTCGTACGTGATATTTCCCGGCGTCTGAATAAAGAAGTGCAACTGATCATTGAAGGTGAAGATACCGAGGCAGATAAAAATATTATCGAATCGTTAGCTGAACCCCTGATCCATATCGTCAGAAACAGCCTGGATCATGGCATTGAAATGCCTGATGTGCGGACCGCTGCAGGTAAATCTGCTGCTGGTACGCTCACCATTAAAGCCTCTCAGGAAGCGGACCGGGTACTGATTGAAATTCATGATGACGGTAAAGGAATTGATCCGGATTTGATCCGCGAAAAAGCCTTTGAAAAAGGTCTGATTGACGATGCAACCCGTCAGCGACTGACTGACCGGGAGGCAGTGAACCTTGTTCTTCTTCCTGGTTTTTCCACAGCCGAAGCGGTATCCGACCTCTCTGGTCGTGGCGTCGGAATGGACGCCGTGCGCAGCGCAGTAGAAAAAGTAAACGGAACCATGGCACTCGACAGCGAGCCCGGGAAAGGCACCCACATCCGCATTTCGCTGCCAATGTCGATCGCAGTCACCCGCGTGATGATTGTCGAGTCCGATGGTCAGTTGATGGGCGTGCCTATGGATCAGGTACTCGAAACCGTCCGTGTTCCGCGCTCAGAGATTTATACGGTCAAACATGTACAGACCACCGTATTAAGAGACCGCATCGTACCACTGAAGGCACTCAACCAGCTGCTTGCGCTGCCTTCTCCGCAGGTGATCAATGAAGAAGACGAGCATGCGGTTCTGGTGGCGCGTGTCGGTAGTGATGTTATCGGCCTGATCGTCGACGACTTCCGTGGCTCGGTCGATATTATTCAGAAACCTATGTCTGGTGTGCTCTCCGGTATCCAGGCGTATTCAGGTGCTGCACTGATCGGTGATGGCTCCGTACTGATGGTACTGAATCTGAAGGAGATACTCTGATGCCCATAGTCTACAGTGAAAAAGAAGCCTCTCTTCAGGAGGTCGTCACCATTCAGGAAGTCGATGACCTCCTGGAATGGCTGCTCGCTAATACAGACGCCAGTATTGATCTTGCAGAATGTCGCCATCTGCATCTGGCAGCCCTTCAGACACTGGCCAGCGCCCGCAGACCGGTCACTGCCTGGCCACAGGATGAAGCATTTAAGGGCTGGATCAAGCCGTTGCTGACAACAGGAGAATAATTACGATGAGTAAAACCATTTTTGTCGTCGACGACTCTGCAACCATGCTGATGAGTGTCCGTGCCTCCCTGGAAATGAATGGTTTCAAAGTTGAAACAGCCTCAGATGGCGTTCAGGCCCTCGATAAGCTGAACAGCATGAGTCCCGATCTGATCATCACAGATATTAATATGCCCCGGATGGGTGGCATGGAGCTGATTCAGGCTCTCAGAGCCATGTCCAAATTTCGCTTCACTCCGATTCTTACTCTGACCACAGAGAGCGAGTCCGGCAAAAGGGATCAGGCCAAACAACTCGGTGCGACTGGCTGGTTGGTCAAACCTGTTCCCGCAGGTGACCTTGTGAGAATTATCAAGCAGGTTTTACCGGGCGCGTAAGCGACGGAGGTGCAGATGAAACGAGATACTGAACTTAAAGAATTACGAGTACGTCGCAACCGGTACGCCTTACTTGCTAATGCCGCTGTGCCTGTTTTTATCATGGCAATTATGTTGTTCGGATACGTGCCGATTGACCGGGCCATCGCCCGTATGCATGAAGCCAGTGTCGTAGGTAGCGCTCTGTTTATGGGGGCCGTGACCTTCGTTCTGGTGCACATGAACCGCTTATGGGTTAAGTGGTTTGTCGCGCGTATGACCGATGATGCAGCCCCCTCTCAGGAAAGTAACTTCGATGAGGCAGAGCCCGTCATGGTATTGTCGAGCGCAGAAAAACAGATGCTTTCTGATCTGCGCGATGTACTCATCAGCTTCAGCCCTGTCGCTGCCCTGTTTAATGCACATCTGGCCAAAACCAATGAGGTGACCGAAGAGGCTGCCACCGCTATTATGAACCGTCTGCTGGCCATTAATGAGCGTTCTCAGAGTTTCCTTCATGCACTGAGTGAGGGTAAAGACGAGGCCGACAACATCAGTGAAAATGCGCACAGCATTATCGAGCGCAGTCACACTCTGCTTTCTGAAATGACCCGCTATCGGGAAATTCACGAAGAGCAGCGCCACAAAGAAGAAAAAGCCATCCGGGATGTCGTCTCTCAGGTGGAAAGCTTTAAACCCCTGATCGGACTGATCCGTGATGTCACCAAACAGACGAACCTTCTGGCACTGAATGCCGCCATCGAGGCGGCGCGTGCCGGTGAGGCCGGGCGTGGATTCGCAGTGGTTGCCGACGAAGTTCGTAATCTGTCTATGCAGATTGAAGAAGCTGCAGGAAAAATCGAAGACAGTGTTCTGCAGGTATCCAGCACGGTAGAAGGTCAGCTGAAAACCATGGCCAAGAGCAGTGAGCAGACTGCCGACGAAATGAACTGGCTGGCGAATATTACTGACGCCGTGTCCTCTATTTCAGAAGACTTTGAACAGGCCGTCGGGGCACTGGATCATCTGTCGGGCGGAACGCACGACGCGGTGGATTTTGTCCGTTCCTCCGTGATTGAAGTTCTCAATGAATCTCAGTTTCAGGATGTGACCCGCCAGCAGATTGAACATGTTCAGCATGGCCTGGAACTGCTTGAAGAACGTTTCCGCCTGCTCAGCCAGGCCGTTGCCGGAGAGATTGACCATCCATTACTGGATCTCAGTGATGTGATCGAATCACTCGAAAAGATATACACGATGCAGATTCAGGCGGATACGCACCAGTCCGTAGTGACCGGTGAAACGCCGAAAGCTGCCAACGACCGTCCACCGATAGAATTGTTCTGAACTCTGGAGAAGCGACATGGCAGTCCGTATTGCAATCTGCAATCGTAAAGGCGGCACCGGCAAATCGACGGTGTCTGTCAATCTCGCCGCAGGACTGGCGCAACAGGGACTCAGAGTTCTGGTGCTCGATATGGATTCACAATCGCACTGTGCAGCCGGCCTGGGAGTGCCCGTCCGGCCTCCCTATCTTCACGACATCTTCCGTCGCAGCGATATCACTCTGAGCGATGCGATCAGAACATCTGATTTTCCGGGGTTGTCGCTCGCACCTGCGGACCCGAATTTTGATCACGGGATGGCAGGAGCAGATCAACTCTTGCTCAGCCACCACCTCGCCAGTGAATCTTTGGACAGCCAGTATGACGTGATTCTGATCGACACGCCGCCATCCCAGGATCAACTTCTGATGAACGCCCTGATGGCCGCACATTGGGTGATCGTTCCTTTCGTGCCTCACTTTCTGTCGTATCAGGGGATCAAGCAACTGATCCGCCTGATGCATGGAATAAAAACCACAGAAAATCCTCAGCTGCAGTTAGCCGGATTTCTTCCGACCATGGCGAGTACGACCATGCGTCATCACAAAAAAATTATGGAAGAAGTCGGACGCCATTTCGGAAAAGACAGAATTCTGCCAGCAATCCGTACAGATATCCGTGTGGCCGATGCCTTCGCGACCGGGCAACCTGTTATTGGGTTTGCTCCGCGATCCAGAGCGGCAGAAGATTTTTCTCAACTGAGTCGTTGTATTTCAGAGCGACTTCAGGAGCAGGCGCACTGACGGATCATGCCGCCTGGGTGGCCATATACTCGCGGAATTTCTCCAGTGTCATCGGCCGGGCAAAGTAATACCCCTGCATTACACGGCAGCCATGAACCGCAAGGAAATCACGCTGCGATTTCGTTTCGACACCCTCGGCACACAAATCCATGCCGAGTTTCCGGGCCATCTCAATAATCGTCAGAACCAGCGCATCATCCCGTGCAGACGCTCCGATATCATCAACAAACTGCTTGTCGATTTTAATCACATCAATCGGAATTTTGGTGAGGTAACTGAGCGAAGAATACCCGGTACCAAAATCGTCCAGTGCTACCCGACACCCCAGAAGGGCAATATCCCGGAAGAAGCTGTTTGCAAGGTCCAGGTTATCGAGATAGGAGTGCTCAGTCACTTCAAACTCTAATAACTCTGTCGGGATCTCATATTTATCAAATGTTGATTTGATAAAATCCGGGAAATAAAATTTTTTCAGATCATACGATGACAGGTTAACCGATACCGGGACTTTCTGAGGCAGTTTAGAAAAGTATTCCTGAACATCCTTACATACCTGTTCAATCACCCACTCGGTAATAGCGGTAATTTTACCCGCCTGCTCAGCAATCGGAATAAACTCACCCGGCGATACAAATCCAAGCGTATGACTCTGCCAACGGATCAGAGCCTCCGCTCCGATCACCTGTCCCTCGCTGGTCACCTTGGGCTGGTAATAGAGAATAAACTCGTCGTGAGACAGTGCCTGATCAATCGCATTGGCAATATCAATCCGGCGCTGATAACCCTCAAGCATTTCCGGATTAAAGAAACTATAGCGCGACTTCCCCATGCTCTTGGCGTTGTACATAGCCACGTCAGCATTGCGGATCAGGTCGTGCATATCGTAGCCACTCTCAGACGCCCGGGCGATCCCGACACTGGCCCCGATACGGATTTCCCAGTTATTGATCACAAAAATTTCACTGAGGCCTTTGACTATCTGTTCTGCCAGTAATGGCATATCCATGGGCGCCTCGTGGCTCAGAACCAGAAATTCATCACCACCATGACGTGATACAACATCTTCTGTCGGCACAAACTTTTTGAGACGGACCGCCACCTCAGCCAGTAGTTTATCGCCCACTTCGTGTCCAAGGGTGTCGTTAACCACTTTAAAACCATCCAGGTCAACGAACATGACCGTCAGGTCTCCCTGCTGGGGTTTTATTTCTGCAATGGATCGCTCCAGCAAGGTCATAAAGCACTGACGATTAACCAGCCGGGTGAGACTGTCGTAATTCGCCAGGTATTCCATTTCTTCCCGGCGCTGCTCAAGCAGCTCGACATATTCCTGATTGATCTCAGACTCCAGACGGATAGCATCCATCATGTTGTTTATATCTCGGGTCAGGGATGACACTTCATACTTGCCGGACTCGCGGATCTGCAGACTGTAATCTTTGGTTTCCTGCACCTGTCGTGCGAACTGCGATAAACGGGTCAGCGGCCACAGCCAGCGACTGGCCTGAAAATAAAACAGCCCCATCAATACCAGCATCACCGCCAGAGCAACCGGTAAAATGCGCAGCGCCAGTGTTGTCCGGCTGTCACGGATAGGGCCATTCAGGTCGTTTATGATCACCAGATAACCAAATACCAGGGTTGGCTCACCAATGCGTTTTACCGCAATCAGGTGGTCATCCTGCCGGTACATGCCCGGCTGGCGGGTATCCCAGTACGAAAATTCGACCTCTTCAAATTCCGACTGATTAAGTAAGGCCGCGCCGGCGTATATCTCAAGGACATTCCATTCGGGGTCATAGACGGCGGCGCCAATCACATTGGGGTAAGGCTCAAGACTGAGCAGATAGCGCTTGAGGTCAAAGAAGTAGTTCGGCTCGTTGAGAACAGCGATCAGATCATTCGCCATGTTGTCAGACAGGGCATTGAGATCGCTTTCAACATAACGGGAGTACAGCTCACTGTGCTCGCGCACAGCAGAGTAAAAGACGGCCCCCGCAACAACAGCGATGGAGACCAGGCTCAACAGCATGATTGCAGTTCTGATGCTCCTGACCAGCATGCGGGTTTCCCACTCCTTTCCCTGTACACAATTGTCTTTTAATACTAGCCCATAATCACGAGGAATGAATGGCCCCGTGGGAGATATTTACAGCGCTGGGATTCAGGTTCTTTACCACCCGGCCAAGTTATGACAGATTGAGCCACCACAGCGAAGTGAGAACCGTGTCCGTGAGTACCGGATAAAGTTCACTATACTCAGACTACAGGACGAGTGCCGGTCTTATCCGGCTGAGGCGAAAGAATGACAATAACGGGCCGGAGTGCTTTTCTAATCAATGCATGCCTTGCCGGAGGGCTGTCTGCCAGTCTCCCGACCCAGGCCATGGAGCTGACAGATAACTTTGAGTTTTCAGGTTTTGCCCGCATTGCAGCAGGTTTTCTGGACAGTGAAGATAAATATCTGGATGGCTACACCAATGATATTTCAGCCACTCAGCAATCTCTGATTGCGATCCAGCCTACCTATCACTTCACCGACAGTCTGTCGCTGACCAGCCAGCTGATTGCTCATTCCAGCGAAGACCGGGACTCAGGGGTTGAATGGCTCTATATGAGTTACCGGCCCAGCAGTGCATGGCATATCCGCGCCGGACGACTCCGCATGCCGTTTTTTTACTACAGTGACAGCGTGGACGTTGGATATTCTTACCCCTGGATGACACCGCCACTGCAGGTATACAACAACTACCTGTTCTCGACATTTGACGGCGTCAGTGCCAGTTATTTCTATTCAGGCCCGGGATTCGGGCTCTACCTTGAAGGTTACTACGGTAACTATGAAGGCGACCTCTATCTGGCCGGTGGCAAAATTGATGTCGACGCCAAACTGACCGACATGACCGGACTGGTCATGATGCTGCAACGTAATAATGTGGCTCTGCGTCTGTCTTATCATTCGGGCTTTAACCGCACGACCATTCCGCAGCTGGAGCCCCTGATCAATACGCTACGTCAGTATAATTTTAACGACAGCGCCGATTCCCTGGGATCAGACGGTGATGTACAGACCTGGCAGGTGTCCCTCAGTTACGATACGCCGCTGAGCTTTTATCGCGCCGAATGGGTACATACCCGCACGCCTTTTGATCTCGCTTCCAATTTCAGCGGCTACTACGCCATGGCGGGCCGTAACATTCAGGACTGGAGTGTCTTCCTGACCCTCGCTGGTACGGAATACAAAGACGTCAATCCCGAACGGGAGCTGCCTCCACCCTCCAACCCTCCGGCGACGGAGCTGGATCAGCTGTCCGCCGCCTACTACTCAGTGTTTGACCGGACCCCCAACGGCACCATTAACAGCATCAGTCTGGGCACCCGCTGGGACTTCCGCCCACAAATGGCACTCAAGGCAGAAATTGGCTATTACGAAGAAAACTCTGAACGCAGTGGCTACTTCGATACGCCCACATCCGGAAGCTACCTGAACGGCAGTGATCCCGAGAAAGAAAGCGCGACCCTCTATCAGGTTGGCTGGGAATGGATATTCTGATGAAGAGAATAACCCTCCGCCTGATACTGACCAGCTTACTGACTCTCGTCTGTAACAGCTCTGCCCTGGCAGACAGTTCGGACGATATTGTCGTTGTCGCCAATGTCAGTCACGAACAGGCAACGCTGACCCGCGAGCAGGTGAGAAACCTGTTTATGGGAGCGTCCGTTGGCTACCAGCTCTATCCTGTGGCACTGCCGCCACAGAACAGAACCCGCAGTCTGTTTAATGCCAAGGTCATCGGTATGGCCGAATCACGTATTCAGTCGTACTGGGCCCAGATGAAATTTACCGGTCGTCTCACACCTCCTGAAGAAGTGCGTAACGAGCGCGAAATGCTGGCTTATCTGACGCACAACAAAGGCAGTATCGGCTATCTGACGGCGGACACCGAGCTACCAGAGGATCTGGTCGTACTGTTCAGTACCGACTGAGACAATTACCGATCTCCAGGGCCCGCAGATGCGGGCCTTTTTTATTTTACCTTCCTGTCTGTCGTAACCTGCAATTGAATACTGTTTTTACATACAGTACTGTATATAAAAACATGCAGAGGTTAAGACTATGTCACTGCAGAACGTTATTTCGGAGCGTCCTGAACTGCGCCCGCTGATGCGCAAAGGTCAGGTCTGGTCTGCTCAGCAACATCACCCGGAGAAAACTCAGGCCCTCTCGACCGGCTACCCCGAGCTGGACCGTCAATTGCCCGGTGGCGGCTGGCAACCGGGTCAGATCTGCGAGATTTATCACCCGCAGGCTGGCAGTGGTGAGCTGAGTATCATTGCACCGGCACTGGCACGCCTGAGTGAACAGCCCCGCTGGATTCTCTGGGTGGCCCCGCCTGCCATTCCTTACGCCCCTGCACTGGAACAGGCAGGAATCAACAGCCAGAGAGTGCTGATGGTTCACCCCAGGACCTACCAGGAAGCCGCATGGAGTATTGAAGAAGGCTTAAAAAGTGGCCACTGCAGCGCCGTACTTGGCTGGCTGAGCGAATGGGATAAGCAGCATATCCGCCGTCTGCAGATCGCCTGCCAGGAAAAGAACGCTCACTGCTGGCTATGGCCTCAGCGCGAAGCGGACACCAGTGGTTCTCCGGCTCCGGTACGTATGCAGGTACGTCGCAACAGCAGCAGTACTCTGGAAGTGAATCTGCTCAAGTGTCGCGGCACCTGGCCCGGCACGCCGTTCACTGTATCGCTTCCACAAAGACCAGCAACACCCCACTGCTGATGATGCGGGGTTGGCTCTATCTGCATTTTCCTGACCTGTACCGTCATAGTCTGGCTCAGGATTCTGCTCAGCCATTTGCGGTGCTGCATGCAACAGATTCCCGGGTGCTGCAGCTGAACAAAGCCGCAGAAAAGTACGGTATCGCCCGTGACATGCCGCTGGCCAGTGCGCTGTATCTCTGCCCTGAGCTGCATGCGCATACGCTGAACGAAGAACAACAGCGCCGCCTGCTGGAGCAGCGCGCTTTGTGGGCCTATCAGTTCTCAGCACAGATCTGCCCGGATCCGACTGAAGGCCTCTGGCTTGAGGCCGGCAGTATGCTCAGCCTGTTCGGCGGGCTGGACGCGTTCTGGGAACGGATTGCCAGTCAGTGCCAGCAACAACAGTGGCCGGTACAGATGGCCACCGGGCTCACCCCTCTGGCCGCGCGCTGGCTGGCGCTGGCCGACTCGGGTCGGCCGACCCTGAGCGCCGCCGCACTGCAACCCCTGCTCCAGTCTCTGCCACTGGATCAGCTGCAGCTGGATCTGCACGATCTGGCGGCCCTGCAACGGCTTGGTATCAGTACTCTGGGCGAGCTGCTGCGTCTGCCTCTCGCGGAAACCGGACGACGGATATCTGTGCGCCTGATGCAGCAGCTACGCCAGCTGCTGGGTGAAACACCTCTGCCCATGCAACGCTTCCAGCCCCCTCTGACCTTTCATGCCGATGTGCCTTTTCTCTATGAGGTGGAACACCGTAATGGCCTGCTTTTTCCGTTAAGCCGCCAGCTCGACAGCCTCAGTGGTTTTCTATGTCATCATCAGCTGGCTACCCGCTGGCTCGATATTCAGCTGGTGCACCGCGAACCACCGGATACCCACTGGCGCTTTGGACTGGCCCGCCCAGAATACCGTCATGCAGAGCTGGTACAGATCTGCCGCTATCAACTGGAGAAAAAACAGCTGCGTGCGCCGGTGCTGGAACTGCATCTGCGCTGCCAGCAGTTTCAGCCTCAGGTACAACGTCAGCAGACCTGCCTGAGTGATGATCAGAGCACGCCTGACGAAGATAACAGCCTGCTCAACCGCCTGCAGTCACGTCTGGGCACCGAGCAGCTGCAACGTATCAGCAGCAATGGCGACCCGCGACCAGAGTATTCCTGGCACCCCCTGTCTCTGGAACAGCAGAGTGCAGCCACGCCTGCCCGCGATCCCCGTGGGCGCCCGCTCTGGTTATTGCAGACGCCGTTACCCTGCTCTCCCCCGACGCAGATTCTCTGTGGTCCTGAGCGTATCGACGCGGGCTGGTGGGATCATCACCCGGTGCGGCGTGACTACTATCAGGTACTGGCACACGAACAGTTACTCTGGATTTTCCGTGATGATCAGGGGCAGTGGTTTATTCAGGGGTACTTTGCATGACGGAGTACAGCGAACTGCACTGCCTGAGCAATTTCAGTTTTCTGCGCGGCGCCTCACATCCGGAAGAACTGGTGCAGCGTGCTGCTGCTCTGGGGTACCGGGCGCTGGCGCTGACAGACGAATGCTCGGTAGCTGGCGTTGTCTGCGCCCACCGCGAAATTGAAGAGCAGCAGCTCGACCTTCAGCTGATTGTTGGCAGTGAGTTCCGCCACCCCAGCGGTGTGTATGTACTGCTGGCTCCCGACCGCCAGGGCTACGCCGAACTCTGCACTCTGATCACCCGCTGCCGTCGCGCGGCGACGAAAGGAGAATACGAATTTGAACCACATATGCTGGCGGCACTGACGCATTGTCTGCTGCTCTGGCAACCCACTCCGGGGCAGGCGGCACAGTGGTACCCTCTGTTGCAGAAGAGCTTCCGCCCACCGGAATCAGACCGCCTCTGGCTACTGGCGGAACGTACGCTTGATGAGTACGACAGTGACACTTATGCCCCGATGCGGCAGCTCAGTAGCGAACTCTCACTGCCGGTAGTCGCAGCCAGTCATGTGCACATGCACCACCCCGACCGTCAGTCTCTGCAGGATTGCCTGACCGCCATCCGCCTGAACCGCCCGGTAGCCAGTATTCGTGACCGCCTGTTTGCCAATGGTGAACGCCACCTGAGATCCGCGCGCAAACTCCAGCGCCTGTACCCTCAGGCATGGCTTCAGGCAACACAGGACATCACTCAGCGCTGCCGCTTCCATTTGAGCGAGATTGCCTATCAGTACCCGACTGACAGCGTTCCCGAAGGTCATCAGGCCAGCGATTACCTGCGTGAACTGGTCAATGACGGCATCAGCAAACGCTTCCCACAGGGGGCCTCCGACAGTATCCGCAACACCATAGAGAAAGAACTCACTCTGATCAGCCAGAAGGGCTATGAGCACTATTTTATTACCCTGTATGACATCGTCCGCTTCGCCCGCTCGCGGAATATCATGTGTCAGGGGCGAGGCTCTGCCGCCAATTCCATTGTCTGCTATTGCCTGTTCTTAACCGAGGTAAACCCGGAGGAAGTACAGCTGCTGTTTGAGCGGTTTATTTCGGCAGAACGTCATGAACCACCAGACATCGACATTGATTTCGAAAGTCAGAGGCGCGAAGAAGTTATTCAGCATATCTATCAGCGCTATGGTCGCGACCGTGCGGCGCTGGCAGCCACGGTCATCCGTTACCGGCCACGCAGCGCTCTGCGTGATGTGGCCAAAGCTCTGGGGCTGAACAGCACAGAACAGGAACAGCTGGTGTCCCGCTACGCCGGACGCTACCTGGGCAAAGACTGGATGGATCACGTCTTCAGTCAGAAGCCATCGCCACAACAGCCCCTGCTGCGGCGGCTGACCGAAGATATTCTGGGTTTCCCCCGGCATCTGTCCCAACACGTCGGTGGCTTTGTGATTACGGAAGGGTTGCTGCCATCTCTGGTTCCCGTCGAAAACGCCAGCATGGACGACCGCACGGTGATTCAGTGGGATAAAGACGATCTGGAAACTCTGGGGCTGATGAAAGTCGATATTCTTGGCCTGGGCATGATGACAGCCATCCGCCGTAGTCTGAATCATCTGAAGCTGAGCATGAGTGACATTCCCCGTGGTGACGCTGCGACCTATCGTATGCTGCAGAAAGCCGATTCGATCGGAGTATTCCAGGTGGAAAGCCGGGCTCAGATGAACATGCTCCCGCGCCTGAAACCCCGCTGCTATTACGACCTTGTTGTCCAGGTCGCCATCGTGCGGCCAGGTCCGATTCATGGCGATATGGTGCACCCATATCTGAAGCGCAGAAATGGCGATGAAGCGGCAGATTATCCCTTACCGGAACTCAAACCCATTCTTGAACGTACTTATGGTGTGCCCTTATTTCAGGAACAGGTCATCGCTTTCGCTATGGTAGCTGCGGACTTCAGCGCCGCCGAAGCTGACCAGCTGAGGCGCTCAATGGCCAGCTGGCGCAGGAAAGGTCATATGCACCGCCTGCAACAGCGCCTTGAAGAAAACATGCTGAAGAAGGGCTTTTCACCGGACTATATTCAACGCATCCAGCGCCAGCTTGAGGGCTTTGGTGAATATGGTTTTCCTGAATCTCATGCTGCCAGCTTTGCCCAGCTGGTCTACATCACTGCCTGGCTGAAATGCCACCACCCCGGCGTGTTTCTGGCCGCACTGCTGAACAGTCAGCCGATGGGATTTTACAGTCCGGCTCAGTTAATTCATGACGCGCGGCTGCACCAGGTCTGCGTACACCCGGTCGACATCAACCACAGCCAATGGGACCACCACTGTCAACAGGATGGCTCTGTCCGTCTCGGACTCCGGCTGGTCAAGGGCCTGACCCAGAACAGCGCGGTACGCCTGACAGAGCAACGTCCGGCGGAAGGCTACCAGAGCATCAGTCAGTGTGTCCGGCGTGCAGCCCTGAACCGCCATGAGCGTGAAGCCCTGGCGTCAGCCGCTGCTTTTCAGGGGCTCAGTGAACACAGATACCACGCCCGCTGGCAGGTCTCTGACCCGGGTGCCAGCTATGAGGCACAGACTGAGCTGTTTGATCAGGACTCTCCGCAGCATCACCTGTGGCCTCTGCAGGCGCCGGATGAGGTCGACAACCTGCTGGAAGACTATGCCAGCCTGGGCGTCACTCTTGGCCGTCATCCGATGGAGGTGCTGCGGGAACAGGGGCTGCTGGGCAGCAGTGTGACTGCCAGTGGTCTGCGACAGCAGGCTCACGGCAGTGAATGCTACCTCAGTGGTGTCGTCACCTGTCGTCAGCGACCCGGCACTGCCAGTGGCGTTACTTTTGTCACTCTGGAAGACGAAACCGGCTGCGCTAACGTTGTTGTCTGGCTGGCTACGGCAAAACGCCAGCTGCAGACATTAATGCACGCCAGACTACTGCAGGTGTATGGCAAGGTGGAGCAGGACCCCGACAGCGGCATTACTAATGTCATTGCCTACCGCCTGCTGGATCTCAGTGGCACGCTGGAGCGCCTGCAGACGCGCTCGCACGACTTTCACTGACCCTCACACAAAGTGGCGCATTATAACCAATTACAATTCCGGCCAAACCCGGCCTTAGATGCCCGGAAAGGGGTGTGAAAGGTATCAGATAGCGACACCCGCCGTTATATTGCGCCACCCGACACTATGGAGACGTTATGCATGAAGCATTTAATTCTTACTGCCCTGGCGGGGGCAGCATTGGCCACCTCAGCCACCGCGATCGCGGGTAAATCCGACAAAGATCATCATCACGCTCACTTTGCTGGTAAGGCAGGATACGAAGTCTGGGCTTCCGACCAGTCAAATTCAGTCGCAGATGTTGCCTCCCGGGGCGTCGACGGCAGCTGGATATGGATCTGGGACTCCAGAGATATCAAGCGCCAGCTGCAGGGTGGCCCGGACGCTGTTGCAAAGCCATGCGGCCCACAACTGCTGAACCCTCTGGCTTCTGGTCCGTGTAACCTGCTCGATGTTTTTCCGGGAACACTGACCGAGTTTGATGCCGACGGACAACCGACCGGCAATACCCTCAGCGACCTGAATGGCTTCGGCCGTCTGCACGGCATGTTGCCGGACCCTCAGCAGCGCTACCTGAACGCTAATATGTTTGCTCCTTCCGGGGGTTACGTCGGGATTATTGACCGGAAGACCAAAGCCGCTGTTGCGCTTTTCCGGGTGACCGGAACAGACGTTGCCGGGACAGACACCCGCAGCGTTCATATGTCTTTCTGGAGCGAAAAAGGCGATGCCCTGCTGATCGCTAACCTTCACGGCAAAGTACTTGAGCGCATCGACGTCGAACGGGACCGTTTCGGGCGGATTACAGACGTCGCTTTTAATCGGACTGCCTCACTGGGCGTCGGCAAAAGCATGGCTGTAACCAGCTCAGCGACCGTATTCAAAGGCGCAAATGCCTGGGGTATGCCCCTGAAAGGCAGCATCACTGGTGATTACGATACCAGTGCCTTCAGCGATCTGACGCCTTCCGGCGCGTGCAAAGAAAATGGCTGCTCTTCGGGTGCCGACGGCGCGCTTGGCGGACGTCCGAATAACGTTATTATCTGCCCGGTTGCCAGCAGTAACGAGCATGTTTACGTGACCCTGGGCGGCGGTGGTCTGCTGGTTGCTGATCACAGCACAACGCCAATGACCATTGTTGGGGAGTATGGCAATCATGTCATCAACGGTGCAGGCTGTGGTGGCGTTGAAGCCAACGGACAGATGTTTATCAATGCAGGTGTATCTGCTTCCGGTGCCGGGGCCACTCAGTCAGTATTTACCATGTACTCACTGCAGGACGCCGATTTCAACCAGCCACAGGCGGAAAACACACCGGCTCCGTTGACCCTGTTCAAAGATGCAACCAATACCAGCACCGGCGGGAATCAGGAAGGAGCCATCAGCGAAAACAGCTCTGGTCAGCTTCCCGGTATCACAACCCGCCGGGATGCTCATGGCGCGGCAGCAACCCGCAACGAACGCTACGTTCACAACGTTGACCGCATCCAGAATACGGTTGAAGTGTTCGACACCGTCAACCACACCCGCACCCACTATGATCTGACCTCCGCCGATGGTCAGGGGAATGGCGACGGGCCCTGCCTGGCGGCGTCAGTGAGTGACGATGCTCAGTTACCGGCCAATGACCCGGCACCCGACCTGATGGAAATCACGCCTGACGGGAAATACTTTATGGTGGCACTGCGTGGCCCGACTCCAGTCTCAGTGACACACTCGGCGCAGGGTTCTTGCCCGGGCGTAGGAATTATCGAGATTACCGGCAATGGCCAGAGCGGTCGCCTGGCAGGCGTTCTGCGCTCAAGTAATACCGTCGATAACGCCCCTGTCTCTGCACCGGGTGGACACGAGTACACCGGCGCGGAACGCAGCGATCCACACGCCGCCACCGTGATATCCAAACAACCAGTACGTATCCGCTAACAAAAAAGGCCGGTATCACACCGGCCTTTTTTATCGGTTGCTGATCAGGTTCCGCGCCTGCAACAGGCGGATCAGCCACCAGAGAATCACCAGGCTCGGCAGCACCATCAGAGTGGTCAGCACAAAGAACATTGCCCAATCGCCGTTCAGATAATCCACAACATAGCCACTGGCACCGGACACCGTCGTCCGCCCGAAGTTAGCGATAGACGCGAGCAATGCATACTGTGTCGCCGAAAACACCCGATCGGTGAGCAATGTGACAAAGCTCACCAAGACCACAGTCGCAAAGGCGCTGGTAAAACCGTCGGCGATCACAGCCAGAAGATAGAGACTTTCGAGCGGTCCGGAAACAGCAATCCAGGCAAACAGAAGATTGGTTGCTGCCATCGCGAGTCCTCCGATAAGGAGCCCCCTGAAGATTCCCAGACGCTGATTAAAATAAGCACCAATCAGACTGAAAACAATGGTGACCCACCAGGTCACCATTTTCGAATAGGTTGCAATCTGAGCATCGCTGAACCCAATTTCCTTGTAGAAGGTAATCGACATTCTGCCCAGAAAAGCTTCGCCCATTTTAAAGGTAAACAGAAAGGACAGAAGCAACAGTACGACGGTACTGCCGTAGCGCGCCAGCAAAGCGCGGAAAGGTTCGATCAGAGTGAACTGCAACTGCGCCCGCAATCCGAGCCCTGCAACCCGTGACTCAAGACGCTCGCGCCGGCGACTGTCTTTTTGCACGAACAGAACCACCAGACCGGTAATCAGCAGGCAGAACAGCGCCATATATCCGAAAACACCCGCCCAGCTCATCCCGGCAAGTCCCTTCATATAAAATGCGGCTGCCCCAAGCAGGCTGTACCCTGTCCACCAGCCACTGGTCGCAAAGGCCGCAGCGTAAGGAATAAGATGCTCTTCGGCGTCCGGGTCAAAACTGTCTACGCGAAAGCCATCAATGGCAATATCACAGGTCGCTGACGCCAGCGCGATCGACATAGCAAGCAGGCTCAGCCAGAGCATATCCGCCTGCGGAGAAATCAGACTGATGCCCCAGCACGCCAGAGTCATCAGCAGAAGCAGAAAGACAATCCAGGATTTCCGGTCGCCCAGTCTGCTGAACAGCGGCAGGCGGAAGCCATCCACCAGAGGCGCCCAGAGAAAGTTAATCGCGTAGACGAAAAAAATAGAACCGAACAGACCAATGCTGGTGCGTGACAGCCCGGCATCGGTCAGCCAGCCCGTCATCGCCGAGCCGATCAGAACCCAGGGGAACCCACTACAGATACCCAGCAGAAAAATCATCCGCAGTCGGGGCTCTTTAATCAGCTGCGTCAGCGGTAGCCCGCTCATAAAAAAGAAATCAGTCTTTGAAGTTTTTGAAAGCCAGAGGCATATCAATGCTCTCATCGCTACGGAACAGCGCCATCACTTCCTGCAGATCATCGCGCTTTTTACCGGTGACCCGCACCGTATCGCCCTGAATGCTGGCCTGCACTTTAATCTTGCTGTCCTTCACCGACTTCACCATTTTTTTGCCCAGTTCTTTGTCGATTCCCTGGCGCATGGTGGCATTCACTTTGATCTGCTTTCCGGCACCCTGAGGCTCAGAAAACTCGAGACAGTTCACTTTGATACCACGTTTGGTCATAGCGCCCATCAGCATCGACTTCATCTGCTCGATCTGCATTTTGTTGTCGGCGGTCATAACCACCACAAATTCCTTCAGCTCGAAACTGGCATCAACGCCACGGAAATCAAAACGTGTGCTGAGTTCACGGTTCGCCTGATCAACAGAGTTCTGGGCTTCGTGCTTATCGACTTCGGATACGACGTCAAACGATGGCATGTTTAATCTCCTGTAAATCGCGACATTGTATACCTTCTGCCGGACAGTTTGGCAAACCAGCCGGAACTGGCACTTCTGCCGGCAGCAACTAATCTTTATGGCAGACATGTCTAACGGAGGCCGCGGGCCTGATGGAAACCACCAAACTGCCACTGCATGGCCCCGGCCTGTATTACTTTGCACTGACCGGCAGCCGTGATCAGCCCATATTTCAGTCGGTATTTGAGTACGACTACGCCACCCGTATTCTCGGTCACATAGAAGGTACTACCCTGCTTGCGTGGGTATTTACCGACCACGAAATCCATTGCGTACTGGATTGCCGACGCGACTGGCCACACGTGCTGGATGACATCCGTGACGCCTTTGCAGAGCAGCATGAGCGCCTCTGGCACAAAGCACGTCAGGTGATTTCTGAGCAGGGTACCGTACTGCTGATCGACGAACAGGCACACCTGGTTGACCTGATTATTCAACTTCACAGTCTGCCAGTCGCACGTCGTCAGGTGGCCGACGCCAGTCTGTACCCCTGGAGTAGCGATCACTACTACCGTACGCCAACACCACCGGCCTGGACAGACACCGGCCGCATGCTCAACCTGCTCTGTCAGACGCGGCATAACCGGGCACAACGCTACGAAGCCACCATGGAACAGTACGATATTCCTCAGCTGGACTTACAGCAGGGCAATCATCCGACCTATCTGGCGCTGGCACGTGACGAATTTGTGACCCAGCACCTGCGCAATACCGCCATTGCCGCCTCACGTCGCAGTACCGAAGAACTCCAGCGACTGCGCGACGATGCCATCGGACTGGTCGCCGATCGCTTCAGTCTCAGTCGCGATGACATGCTCGACCGCAACAACCGCAGACAATATCTGCGGCTGATGCCCCTCGTCATTATGCTGCTGCATGAACGCGGACTCTGTGACGAAGCGATCGCTGAGCTGATTGGTGAAGACGACTCTCTGATCCCGCTATGGTTGCGCGGCGTCGAGGGAGATCACTCTCCTGCTCTGCTGAAAAAACTGCGTCAGCTCTGGTCTCCGGAACTGCCATCTATGACCCAGACACAAACAACAGAGGCCAGCGCAGCGAACGAAACAGACAGCGACCCGGGGGAAGCTCTGGACGCAGAAAACGGACTTTCTTCAGGTGCCCTCGCTCAGGGGGAATGACTCGCCTCTCCCGCCTGCCTATAATCGTCTGATGACTCAGACAATCGGCATTATAGGTACTGGTGCGCTAGGCACCCTGATGGCCTGGCACTGGCGCCAGACCGAACTGTATGCCGCGCGGCGTTCTTCCGACAATCCTCCGTTTGTTATCCTGACTGGCGATGACCTGCACGAATTCCAGGCAATGCCCTGGCAGGGTGAATCCCTCGATTGGCTGGTTGTCTGCACCAAGGCATCCGATGCGCTGGAGGCGCTCCAACAGCGACAGGCCTGGCTGGGCCGTGTCGACCACTTACTGTTGTTACAGAACGGCATGGGACAGCAACAGCAGGTGGCTGACTGGCTGGCCAGACAGCCATTGGCACCCACACTCTGGGCTGCGGTATCCACCGAAGGCGCTTACCGAACAGAGACAGGTCAGGTGGTATACGCCGGCAAGGGACACACGCATGCTGGCAGGTGGTCAGAATCAGACATCGAAACGACCGTAGCGCTGCCTCCCGGGGTGCTGCCCGCCGCAGATATCCGCGAGCGTATGCTGGCCAAACTGGCCATCAATGCCATCATCAACCCGCTGACTGGTTACTATCGCTGCCACAATGGAGAACTGTTAACTGAGCCTGACCGACGCCGCCATTTCGAACGCCTGTCAGAGGAAGTAGCAGACTTCTACCAGCTGCAGGGCTGGTGCAGCCAACTGGATATCCGGCAGCAGGCACTGTCTGTTGCGGAAGCCACTGCGAGAAACAAATCCTCCACCCTCCAGGACATTCTTGCTGGCCGGCCGAATGAACTCCCTTACATTTGTGGCTACCTGCTGGCCGAAGCCGCCGGGAACAGGCATGATCTTCCCGTGACCCAAGATCTGTATCAGCAACTGACCAGCGGAGCCTGACGTGATGCAACAAGGGACCCCGGAGATATGATGCTCGCCCGCCAGAAATCTATGCTGGCCATGGTGACCGTCTGCGCTCTGGTGATCATCATTTCGACGCTTGCTTATATGCTGGCCGCAGAGCGTGTCGGCCGGGAGCATCTTGCCCCCGAGGTCAGTCGTATATTTTCCGAAATGATGCAGACAGCGATCAGTCATCACGAAGATGATCTGCCCATGCTGCAGAGCATGATGCACCGGATGACTCAGCACTATCAGGTTCCGGAAGTTGCCCTCTATAACCGCGATGGAGAGCGTGTTGCACACAGTCACACCGGTCGTGACATCGTTCTGTATCCCCCGCTGCTCGCACAACTGCCAGAAACCGTGCCCGCAGTACGCTATATCCTGAGAGGCAGTTCATCAGAGCTGGTACTGGTCGTCAGAAACAACGTATCTCTGCCCGAGTTTTTCTACCTTGATACTCTGACCACCAGCTTAGTGATCATGACGATATCAACAATTCTCGTGTTCGCTATGTATGTGCTGACCCGCCACTGGCAACAGATGCCCTATGAGCACCTGCTCGAAAATATCCGCAACGCCACAGAAAACACGACCGATGAGCGCATAACCATTCAGGCAAAAGACCCGGACCTTAAACCTTTGATTCAGGCACTTAATGATCTGTTCTGGCGCCGCAATCAACGTACCCAGCATCTGAAAACGGCGCACCAGCAGGCGGAGCGTGCACGTCTCAGAGCCACCCGGTTATCCACTGAAACCCGTCAGATGAACGAAGATCTGGCACGTGAGGTATCGGTACGACGCAGCATTGAAGTACAGCTGAAAAATACCCAGTCACTGCTCGACGGTATTCTCAACGCCATGCCCTCTGCGCTGTTTGCTCTGGATGCCCGCAACCGCATCGTGCAGTGCAACGAGCAGGCCGGAGAATGGCTTTG
>Ga0208830_1000200_pt1 | contig 33396 bp, 30 predicted proteins | sample DeeseametaMP2634_FD_184169 | JGI IMG/M metagenome (GOLD analysis project Ga0208830, IMG submission 184169) | Marine microbial communities from the Deep Atlantic Ocean - MP2634 (SPAdes) | ecosystem: Environmental > Aquatic > Marine > Oceanic | place: Northeast of Antigua and Barbuda, North... | reverse complement strand
TACTTCCGCACATACGCGGGTCAGAGCCGCAGTCAGAGTAGTTTTACCGTGGTCAACGTGACCGATAGTACCCACGTTTACGTGGGGTTTGGAACGTTCGAATGTTTCCTTAGCCATGACTAATGTCTCTCTGTCGTCAGTGGGTACATGTTTTCTTCAAATACACAAAAAGGCAGACCAAAGGTCTACCTTTCTGAATAATGGTGCTGATAGGCAGATTCGAACTGCCGACCTCATCCTTACCAAGGATGCGCTCTACCGACTGAGCTATATCAGCTAATAGTTGGAGCGGGTAGCGGGAATCGAACCCGCATCATCAGCTTGGAAGGCTGAGGTTCTACCATTGAACTATACCCGCGTCACTCTTCAACCGTGGCAGCTCAATCGTCAGCTTTCCCGGCTGTTCTGACAGTCGCCCAGACTGTCTGAAAAATGGTGGTGGGGGCTGGATTCGAACCAGCGAAGCTTTCGCGTCAGATTTACAGTCTGATCCCTTTGGCCGCTCGGGAACCCCACCGAAGTGGCGCGTATTATCAGGACAACCCCGATACCTGTCAACAACTTTTTGCTTATTTATTATCGACTTAGCGATTTCCCTGGTGTTTACAGCCAATCATCTGCCAATCGACACCCTGATCGGTCGCTTTTACCCGTTGACGGGTCTTGTCATCCAGGCGGGTGATCTCCCGGATTTCCAGCCAGTACTCTGTTCGTGACTTGCCAATTTCCCGGATAGCCACGTTAAAGTTCAGCTTGCCGACTTTTGATGCCAGGCGCGCCGCCGACTCTTCTTTGTGAAACAACCCGAGAGAAATGCCCTCTGCCAGATCCCCCTGAGTGATGATGTAGCTGTCGACATTCTGTTTCTGCAGAGCCCTCAATGTATCCATCGCTTCAGAACGACTTTCAAGGGGTGGAATGTGCACCCAGTACTCAGCCTCACGGTCGAGTGGTACTTCGACAGGATTCACAATACCGGTAAGTGACAGTTCTTTTGCGCGCGCCTGCGCGATACGGATGCTCAGGTCGTCCTCATACGGTCCAAGGGCATAACAGAGCTTAGTGCCGGGCTTTACTGCAGGACGCGCAGGCGCGTCCTGCTCTTCCCGCAACAGCGTCAGCTGCGGAGCAGCCTCTGCAGCTACCCGGGGAGATACAGAAACCGTAGCCACCGGACGGAAATAGAGAAAATACGCTGCGAGCGTCAGGTTTATTAAAATCAGGCTGTAAACAATCCAGCGCATAAGGAGTCCATGCCATCAAAAATCAGATCCGGATAATACCGGGCGTTGAGGTTGTCGGCGATGAGTTCACCATCACCACCGGTAATAAATATGTGATGGTCAGGGTACTCGTCCACTACGTGCTGCACCAGCGCCAGTTGCTGACGAAGTGTTCCGGCAGCCACGCAGTTCACAGTATTTGTCCCCGGCGTCAGGGTCGCGGCGTCCTGCTCATCACCAAACTGGCGGACTTTGTCTGTCCCACCAAACAGCGCCTGACGTGCCATCTGCAATCCCGGCACTATGTACCCGCCCTGATGCTGATTTTCAGCAGAGAATATATCCAGTGTGAGTGCGGTACCGGCATCGACCACCAACAAATCGCCATCACTGTGCTGACGAGCCCCTATCATCGCCAACCAGCGATCCACACCGAGTCGGGCCGGATCACGATAACAGTGACGGAAAAGCTGGTAGTCATACACCGGGGTTCCAAGCCAACGCAGACGCTCACCAAACAGCCCCTCAAAGAGCTCATGAAGCTCGCGATTGTCCTGAACGCTCGACACCACAATCCGCTCCGGTGACTGCGGCCAGTTAAACCGCGCAGCATTGGCCTTGTCGGTTACGCCGGTTGCCGTCGTTTCACCACGATCTCTCAGGACCCATTTGATCCGGGTATTACCTATATCAACCAGCAGCGCGGACACTGAGCTCTCCTGCACTGATCACTTCCATGCCACGACTCGTCTGCAACAGTAGCTCCCCCTTGCGGTTTACGCCTTTGACGACGCCACCGATTTCATAAGAAGGCGATGTAATCGTGACTTCTTTCTGGTGGTATATATCCCGATCACTCCAGTATCCCTGCAGCGGAGCAAATCCTTCGCGTTGAAATTCGTCTACCACGGCCAGTACTTCGTTCAGAAGCATGCCCGCGACCTGATTTCGCGACAGATCAGACTTCAGGCTCCGCAGATCTACCCACGGCTGATCAATCGCAGTGGCCTCCTCATCACTCATGGAGAGGTTAAGGCCAATCCCCATCACGACCTGACAATGACTGTTATATTCGCCGGTCACCTCAAGAAGAATACCTGCAAGCTTGCGTCCATCAGCGTAAATATCGTTCGGCCACTTCAGTCCTACCCCCTCGATCCCTAATCGGGTCAAGGCACGCTCGACCGCGACCGCGACCGCAAGGCTCAACCCCTCCAGCGCAGACATCCCACCGGAGAAAGACACCAGCACCGACAGGTAAATATTCTTTCCGAACGGGCTTACCCAACGACGACCACGACGCCCCCGACCATGGCTCTGTTTTTCAGCGAGAACCGCGTAGCGCTTACCCATATGATCGGACGCCCGACTGAAGAGATAACTGTTAGTCGAATCAACATCAAGAAGAACATCGAGGAGATCCAGGCGCTGGGTGATCTGATCACGGATTTTCTGCGTATCCAGCAGCTCGATGGCATCATGCAGGCGGTAGCCCTTTCCCTTTACTGATGAGTATGGGATATCCAGATCGTCGAGCTTCTTTAACTGCTTCCACACCGCCGCGCGACTCACACCCAGAGCCTCGCCAAGCTCTTCACCCGAGTGAAAGCGACCGTCGGCCAGCAGTCCAAGTAATTTATTCAGCATCAAACGCTTCTCCTTTCCTACTGCGACTATATCAGACATCGGTGACGGACATACCTCACAGAAATTACGTCGCACAGGCCAAATCCGCGACACCAGCGTCAGAACATATTATGCTGGCAGAAAACTCATGGATGCTTATATGAACCGGCTGCAGGGTGTCCTTGTTGCCAGCCTTCTTCTGTTGACTCAGTGCATTGCTGCAGACGAACGCAGGGAACTCAAAATTCAGCACTCCCGCACAGATCTGGACGCCTCGCACTCCTACTATACGGATCTTCTCGACGAGCTGCTCAGCGCTGAATATCGCCTGTCTGCGATTGATCAGACCATCACGCAGAACCGGGCGTTCCGGTTTCTGGATGATCACTCGATTGACATCCACTGGGCGGGCACAGACCTCCAGCGGGAAGCCGCTTACCGTGCTATCCGTATCCCTCTCTTCGGTGGGTTACTGGGTAAAAGGATTCCCGTCATCCGCATCGCCGATAAAGCACGGTTTGATGCGATCACAGACCCGGATCAACTGAAGTCACTCGTGGCCTGTCAGGGTAATCAATGGCCAGACTCAGACATACTCGAAGAAAATGGGTATCGCGTCGATCGCATCGCACGCTTTGAAGTGATGTACCGGATGATTGAAGCGGGCCGCTGTGACTACTTTCCGCGATCGGTCATTGAGATCTATGCCGAACTGGAGCAGTTCGGTCAGGGCGTGCTGATGGCATACGATGATCTGGTATTGTCGTACCCCTTCCCAATGTACTTCTTCGTCAATAATGACGATGCTTCTCTGGCTGACGACCTGGAAGGTGCTCTGACGACAATGGTGCAGTCGGGGCGTTTACACGAATTTATGCAACAACACCCTGTCACCCGCTCTGCGTTTCCTCTCTCGCGATTCAAGCATGCCCGCATATTCAATCTGCGCAACGCTCGCCTGCCACCCTCGACGCCCGTAACTGACAAGGTATTGTGGCTGGACTTTCCCGGGTCAGAAACACCCGTTGAGGAAGGCGCCACCTACTGACGGAACTCCTTCAGGTGTTTATTAAAGTGGACTTCAATCGCACTGTGCAGTTCTTTTGCAGTAGGGGTGTGTTCGGTATGCACCAGGACTAACAGGGACTGCGCATGCACGTGGTGATCACCGTCCGGGTGCGTGACAACATCACCACTTTTCGTCACATAGGCCAGCGGCGTACCGATATTTGCCTGAACAACGGCATTAACCACATCCGCCCAGCGCTCTCCTTCCAGCCACACCGGATAGCGGACCGTGTGGTCGTTAGCGTGGGTAAACATATCCTCGATAATGACTTCCGATCCCGGCGCGACCATCGCGCGCACTACGAGCTCCGGGTAAGAGCGGATCGGGCGGATCACTGAGCGGATATCCAGATCCAGAATGCGTGGACGGTTGAAGTCGTCGACACACTCAACAATCGTCCGGGGACCGAGGTGTAATTCCCACAGACGATGAGCCACATCAAAGGTGTAGCTATCGCTGTCTGATGAGTACTCATCGCGGGAAAGAACAACAATATGACGCGCGCGCTCGGCACCTGCACGTTTCAGGTCATCAGGACGACTGGCAAGCCCCGTAACATGCACGACGCCAAGCGACCTCAATGAGTCGGGCAAACCATCACTGAAATCTTCGTTAAGTAACATAATCGGCGTTTCATTGAAGTCACCACACTCGCGCATCTGCATAATCATACGAACGAAATACGCTTCGCGGTTATATTTCGGAGAATTAATAATGAGGATGTGATCAGCCATGTTCCAGTCCCAGTGTCCACTGCGGATACGCTCCCGACGAGCAATGCGGAAATCCACATAATCGCTGATCAGTAGCGTCATTAAAGTGATGCCGATGCCGTACATAAGAACGACGGTTGAAAGGCGGCCCATGGTTGTCTGCGCAGAGAAGTCACCATACCCGACCGTCGTGAGCGTGGTAAGCGTCAACCACAGGGCATCCTGAGCCTGCATATTTTCAAACGCGAGCATCGCCACGACATGCAGAGCCACAAAGCCTGTCAGAATCGCCAGGGTTTTGCGGACACTGCGCATAATAGCGCTGTCCGTCATGTAGACAGCATGACGGACGCGCTTACGATGACGCACAAAGCGGGTGAGTTTATTCATAGCTGCATCATAACCCTTCCCTTCAGCCGGACAAGATCGCAGGCATAAAAAAAGGGGCCGCTGAGCGGCCCCTTTCTCTGTGACATCAGATCTTAGAGATCTTTCAGTGCACCGATCATTTCCTGCAGAACTTTCTTCGCGTCACCAGGCACCATCAGGCTGTTGTCGCGGATAAAGAGTTCATTCGGGATACCTGCAAAGCCAGGAGACAGACCACGCTTAACAACAACAACGGTCTTAGCGTTGTGTACGTCAAGGATAGGCATACCGAAGATAGGCGATGCCGGATCTTTCGCGGCCGCTGGGTTAACAACGTCGTTTGCACCCAGAACAATCGCTACGTCAGTCTGAGAGAACTCAGGGTTGATCGTGTCCATCTCAACCAGCTGATCGTATGGAACTTCTGCTTCAGCGAGAAGAACGTTCATGTGACCAGGCATACGACCCGCCACCGGGTGAATCGCGTACTTAACGTCGCAGCCACGCGCTTCCAGCATAGAAGCCAGCTCACGGGTTGCATGCTGCGCCTGAGCCACGGCCAGACCGTAACCAGGGACGAAAACCACTTTCTGTGCGCCGTCGAGCAGCATAGCGACTTCGTCAGAGCTGGAGTACTTCACTTTACCTTCGTAGAAGGCATCGTTCTCAGACTTAGAAACGCCCGCCGATGCCGCCATAGAACCACCGAACAGTACGTTGGTCAGTGAGCGGTTCATCGCTTTACACATGATGCTGGTCAGAATGATACCCGAAGCACCCACCAGAGAACCGGTGATGATCAGGCCATTGTTACCCAGTACGAAACCAGCCGCAGCGCCTGCCAGACCGGAGTACGAGTTCAGCAGCGATACCACAACCGGCATGTCCGCGCCGCCGATTGGCATCACCAGACAGATACCCAGTACCAGACACAGCGCAACCATACCCAGAACCAGGTAGTCCTGTTCGAGCGGGTTGTTCATCGCGAAGTAAACCGTACCGGCGATCAGAGTCAGCAGAACAATCTTAACGATCGTCTTGAACAACATGACCTTGTTCGAATCGCCAATCTTGCCCTTCAGCTTACCAACTGCAATGAAAGAGCCGGTCAGAGTTACCGCACCGATAAGAATCGACAGAATGACCGCGATAGACCAGTCGTACGTCGGTACAAATTTGCCCATTTCAGCCAGCTTCTGGCTTTCCAGGTAGTTTGCAGATGCCACCAGCAGAGAAGCACCACCACCGATGCCGTTCAGTGCGGCAACCATTTCTGGCATATCGGTCATCGGGACTTTCTTCGCCATGATCGCACCAATGGTGCCACCAATGAGAACGCCCACGATGATCCAGGTGAAGTCAACCACGTTGTAATCCAGCAGCGCGGCGACAATAGCCACCAGCATACCGATCGCAGACATCTGGTTACCGCGTACAGCGGTTTTCGGAGTGGTCATGCCCTTGATGCCGAAGATAAAGAGAACGGCGGCAATCAGGTAACCAAAGTTAATCAAAGTTTCCATGTCAGCTCGCTACCTTACTTCTTCTTGAACATGTTCAGCATGCGGTCGGTTACCATAAAACCGGCCACGATGTTGATGGTTGCCAGCGCAATGGCCGCAACGCCCAGGATGGTCGAGAACAGTGTGGTGTGGTCACTGCCACCAGAGCTCAGGATCGCACCGACAACAACAATACCGGAGATAGCGTTAGTACCGCTCATCAGAGGTGTGTGCAGTGTTGGAGGTACTTTGTTGATCACTTCCACACCTACGAAAATCGCCAGTACGAAAATGGTCAGACTCATGATAAACATTTCCATCAGTCTTACTCCTGTTCGATCAGGGCTTTCAGCCCTTCATGTTTGATTTCACCGTTTTCAGTCACCAGAGTGGCGGCAACGATGTCGTCTTCCATATCTACGTTCAGCTCACCTTCTTTGGTCATATTGAGCAGGAAGGTAGTGATGTTTTTAGTCAGCAGCTGAGACGCGTGCACAGGTACGCGACCCGGGTGATCGATATAACCGATCAGAGTGACACCATCGAGGTACACTTTTTCGTTCGCGACAGTGCCTTCGACGTTACCGCCACGCTCTGCTGCCAGATCGACAACGACAGAGCCTTTTTTCATGCAGTGCAGCATTTCTTTGGTAATCAGACGTGGAGACGCCTTACCAGGAATTGCAGCCGTGGTGATCACCAGATCTGCCTGAGAGACTTTGGCGGTCATCTGTTCGCGCTGAGCTTTATAGAACTCTTCGGATTTCTGAGTCGCATAACCGCCGGAAGAAGTACCCTCTTCCTGTGGCAGATCGAACTCAACGAATTTAGCACCCAGAGACTCTACCTGTTCACGCACTTCAACACGGGTATCGTAAGCTTCAACAACGGCACCCAGACGACGGGCGGTAGAAATCGCCATCAGACCAGCAACACCCGCACCGATCACAAAGACACGCGCAGGGTGAATCGTACCTGCTGCAGTCATCAGCATAGGGAAATACTGTGGCAACGCCATGGCGCCTGCCAGAACTGCACGATAGCCACTGATCGCACCCATTGAGCTGAGTACGTCCATGCTCTGCGCACGGGTAGTACGTGGAATGAATTCCAGAGCAAAGGTGCGGACTTTGTTTTCTGCCAGCTGCTTAACCAGGTCTTTGTTGAACCAGGCATCCAGCATACAGATAACGGTTGTGCCCTCTTTCAGCAGCGGAACTTCTTCATCCAGCGGCTGACGGACTTTAAGGATAATATCGGCCTGACCGTACAGGGACGCAGCATCAGGAGCAATGCTCGCGCCACAACCACGGTACTCTTCATCGCTGATATGTGCGTTATCGCCTGCACCTGCCTGTACAACGACTTCATAGCCGGCGTTGAGCAGCGTCTGGATTCCCGCAGGAATCTGAGCGACACGGTTTTCCCCAGGAAAAATTTCCTTAGGTATACCAATCAACATAGTGACAACTCCAGTAAGGGTTTAAAGATTAAAAGTTAAGATTTTGCTAGGTTCAGGGTGTCCAGCACCTGTGGGCGAATCCGCTCCAGCAGTGCAGCATCCTCAACCAGGGATTCTCCATAAGAAGGCACCAGTGCCTTCAGGCGGTCCTGCCAGCCCTCAGGCAGGCGCTCCGCGAAACAGCGTTCAATCACTTCAATCATGGCCTGAGCAGCAACCGATGCACCCGGGGACGCCCCCAACAGTGCCGCCATGCTGCCATCTTTCGATGACACCAGCTCAGTACCAAACTCAAGCTTGCCGCGACCTTTGCCGTCTTTCTTAATAATCTGTACACGCTGACCCGCCTGGGCGAGAGTCCACTTGCCAGCTTCTGCGCCCGGGAAGTAATCACGCAGAGAAGTCACACGGTCTTCGTGCGACTGCATTACTTCGCCGATGAGATACTTGGTCAGATCCATATTGTTCACACCAACATCCATCATCTGCATGAGGTTGTTAGGACGCACGGATTTGATCAGATCCATTTTCGAACCGGCTTTCAGGAACTTGGTCGTGAAACCAGCGTAAGGTCCGAACAGCAGCGCCGGCTTGCCGTTAATAATGCGGGTATCCAGGTGCGGAACCGACATCGGTGGCGCACCAATCGCGGCTTTTCCATAGACCTTGGCAAAGTGGCGCTTAACGATCTCATCGTCCTGACATACCAGCCACTGGCCCGATACCGGGAAGCCACCATAGCCTTTGCTTTCCGGGATACCGGACTTCTGCAGCAGCGGCAATGCACCACCCCCCGCACCGAGAAATACCACACCAGCAATCACGACCAGTTTTTTTCCGGTCTCGCGATTCTTCAGCGTGACTTTCCAACCCGTTTCGCGGGCCGGTTCAATATCAAGAACTTCGTGTGACAGCTTCAGCTCAAACTGGTCATGTTTTTCCAGTGAGCTGACCAGGTTGCGGGTCAATGATCCGAAGTCGACATCGGTACCGTAAGGAACACGGGTGCCGGCGACTTTCTCATCGTCACCACGACCTTCCATCACCAGCGGCATCCACTGACGCAGAACCTCATGGTCTTCGCTGTACTCCATATCTTTAAAGAGATGATGTGCAGACAGTTTTTCATAACGCTGACGCAGGAACGCCACGTTCTCTTCGCCCCAGACAAAGCTGATATGCGGGGTAGTATTAATAAACTGCGACGGCGCAGGCAGTTCACCCGTATTAATCAGCGAGCTCCAGAGCTGCAGTGAGATTTCAAAATTCGCATTGATTGCGAGCGCGCGGTTAATCTCAACCTCTCCCGCCGCATTCTGCGGGGTGTAGTTAAGTTCGCAATAACCCGCATGTCCGGTACCGGCATTATTCCAGCCATCGGTACTCTCGTGGGCAACGTGGTCAAGGCGTTCCACCATAACCAGTCGTTTAGAAGGGTCCAGCTTACTCAGCAGCGTGCCCAGAGTTGCACTCATGACACCGCCGCCTACCAGCAATACATCGGCCTTAATCGTAGACATGTGATTTTTTCCTGTAGGTAAAAATCTGTAGTTCATTGGCGCTGGTCGGCGCCCGCCGGAGGTCGCTTTTGGCTATTCCACCCACCGGCTACAAACAAAGGGCCGACGTTATACACAGTTTGAGCCGCTTTCTCAATGTCGGCGGTGACAATGACAGGCGACTTTCCGGTACACTGACGCCAAACAGATGGGATGGAACAACTGATGAGTTACCACATTTACGGGATCGGCAACGCACTGGTCGATAAAGAATTTGAAGTGGACGACGCCTTCTTTGCAGATGCAGGGATTGAAAAAGGCATGATGACCCTGATCGAACAGGATCAGCTCGCGTCTATGCTGGACATACTGCAGAACCGCTACGGTCTGAAAAAACGTGCCTGCGGTGGCAGTGCCGCCAACACCATTATTGGCGCCAGCTATTTCGGTGCCCGTACGTTTTATACATGCAACGTAGCCAACGATGAAGCGGGTGACTTTTATATCTCCGACATGAAGGCCGCCGGTGTAGACACCAATATGGGCGACAACCGCGACGAAGGCGTGACCGGTAAGTGCGTCGTGATGGTGACTCCAGACGCGGAGCGCACCATGAATACCTACCTGGGCATTACCAGCGAATTACATCAGAAGCACATTCACGAGGACGCACTGGCGCAATCTGAATACGTCTACATCGAAGGCTACCTGGTCACCTCAGATACCAGTCGGGCGGCAGCCATCCAGGTGCGCGAACTGGCGCGCAAACATGGGGTGAAAGTCGCCATGACCTTTTCAGATCCCGCCATGGTGCAGTTCTTTAAAGACGGTGTGAGCGAAATGATTGGCGATGGCGTTGACCTGCTTTTCTGTAACGAGCAGGAAGCCATGTTGTACACCGGAGCTGACAGCCTGCCAACCGCCATCGACGGGCTCAAAGCGGTCGCTCAGACATTCGCAGTTACCCTTGGCAGCAAGGGCGCTGTCGCCTGGGATGGCAGTCAGCTACATCACATTGCCCCTAACAACGTCAAAGCGGTCGACAGCAATGGCGCGGGCGACATGTTCGCCGGCGCCTTCCTTTATGCCATCACTCATGGACATGACTTTGCAGCCGCAGGCCGCCTCGCCAGCCTGGCCTCAGCCACAGTCGTCAGCCAGTTCGGCCCCCGTCTTGACGCCGAACAGCATGCCCCTCTGAAAGACGTTCTCTGACAGCGCTTATGGTGTGGCAATTTGCGCCACACCATTCTGCGTTTCCCCTCACATCTGACTCTCTCGCCCCACCCGAATAACTGTCAAATCGGGCCATTTTTGTTTTCCTTAAGTGACATATTGGTGACATTCTTTTGTCGCATGTTTACTAATGTAATCGCATTATGTAGTGTCGCATTCTGACAAAACCCTCCAGATAAGTGAGGGATTTCCCAATATTCAGGAGCAATAGAATGTACCAGTCACTTCCTTACCGTAGCAGTGCCCTTGCACTGGCTGTGGCCCTGACAGCAGGCTGCAGCGACAATGGCTCTTCAAGCAACAATATCGTTGCTGACAACCTGCCTGTCATTGAACAGGCCCCTGTACCGACCTACCGCATCAGCGCAAACGGCGGTAACGGTTCTATCGGCGGCGGTGGCGGCTATATTTCTATCGCCAAAGCAAACAGTAGCGCGGCAATCCGCGTGGTAAATACCGACACTGTTGTACTTGACCCACAGCTTCCGGCAATCAGTGCAGACCTCGGCACCAACCCTGCCGTCATTTCCACAGATACACTTCTGTCTGACATCGAAGTGAGTGGCGACACTCTCGCGACAGGTGAACTGTACCTCTATCGTGGTGGTATGTACCGTTACGACGGCGCCACTGCAGAGGTAGATGGTGATGTTGAGCCGGTATACGGCAGCGAAGGCTCAGAAGTCACTGGTCTGGAGGTAGGAGCGGGCGCAACACTCACTCTCCAGGCAGGTGAAGGTTATGCCTCCTTCGAGAACGATGTTGTTGTTAAAGGAACGTTAACAAGCGGTGGTGAAGGTTCGCTTTCCCTGGAAGCGTATGCGGTTGTTAATGAAGGCTCCATTAAAAACCCAGGCAATTCTCTCAATATTAATGCGGCGCTTATCTCTAACTCAGGCGACATTGACACCAGCGCTGAAGCCGGATCTGGTCAGCGTGGTGGCTATATCTCACTGTACGCCCTGGCCATCGACAATTCCGGTGCACTCCTCTCGGAAGGCGCAAGCCTCTCAGAAGAAAACGCCGAAGAAGGTACGTTCTCTGGCTCAGGGGGCTACATCAGCCTGGCCGGCGGTGTGGGTGTTCTGAACAGCGGCAGCATCGATACATCTGCAGCGCCAAATACACACTCATCCAATAGCTACAGTAGTGGCAGCGTCTCAATTTATGGTGGCCTCGTGATTGCGAACACTGGCTCAATTGATACCAGTGGCGAAGCAACTACAGCAGACAGTTATGGCACCCCCGCAGGATCTGTACAGATTCAACTGGCGGGTGGCCTGACATTGATCGAAGAAGAGTTCGATAGCGAAGACATTCCAGCCGGCATTGATCTGAGCGCCATTACTCCAATGCTGGTGAACACCGGTGACATCACTGCTAATGGTGGTGCAACGACGAGCGATCGCCGCAGAGGAGGCAACGGTGGTTACATCTACCTGACGGCGATTGAAACAGGCAGCGAATACAACAGCGAAACAGAAACAAACGAGACCGTAAACTATTACGATACGGACGTTCAGGTCGCTATTTCCGGTAACTTCTCTTCCAATGGTGGCGACAACACCGCGGAAATGAACATAGATACCTACACCGGCGCTTCCGGTGGTTACGGTGGTGGCCTTGGTATCATGCACTACTCCTCAGAGGCGTCTACCACAGAAACCCAGCTGCTTGGCTATGAGTCCATCAGTGCTCAGGGGGGTGACGCACCATACCGCGCTGGTTCAGGCGGAGCGGTGTTGATCGACGGAACTGGTGGTGGTTACGGTGGTATCCGCATCGCAGTCGAAGAAGAGGCAGAGGAGAGCGTAATCGCTGCCCCAGTCAACCTGATCTCAGACATTACTGTGAGCTCTGGCACTCTGATCGATGGTAACGTCGAAGACTACGCCTATGCAGCGTCTGGTGGCTATATCCAGATTGGTCACTACTACAGTGAAGACGCTGAGCCAGCTGCAGTATCAATTGAAGCAAATCTGACTGCTGACTCTACTTCTGTTTCCTCAGATACACAGGTGATCTATGGCTCTGGTGGCGAAGGCGGCGAGATCCTGATGTTTGCTTCAGGCGACCTTACGTTCACAGGTGCAATCTCCGCTCTTGGCGCAGATGCAACCTTCACTGGCACAGAGTCAGATGCGGAATATGTTGCCGGTGGCGAAGGTGGCGATGTTGCTGCCTACAGCTCTGCAGGCAACGTTTCTCTGAGCTCAACAGTTAACCTCGCTGGCGGCTCTGGTCTTGACCGGGCAGGTGATGCTGGTGAAATGTACGTAGGCAGCGAAAGCGGTTCAGTCACTATCGCGGGTTCTCTGACGCTGGATGGTGGCGATGCCGACGCGACACGGGAATCATCGTTCGGCGGTAACGGCGGTGAGCTTTACATGTACAGTGAAACCGACGCTTACAACCTGTCCGCCAGCTACACTATTACTGGCGGTAGTGGTGTCAGTGGTGGGCTTCTGGGTTCCATCTTCGAAGATGAAACCTGTATTGCTGGCCAGTGCCTGCTATCAGTCGACGACTGATCAGCCACCTGGTTGTCTGAACCGGGAGTGCTCCCGGTTTACCCCAAAAAGGGAGGCACGCCTCCCTTTTCTGTATCTGGAGAAAAGTCATGTTCCATAGATTCCTGCTTGTCGCGAGTATGCTGATATGCGGCCATACCAGTGCAGAAGAGAATCTGCTCAATCGTCTTGCACAACTCAGTGACACCGGCGTCACTGTTCGCTACTCAAAAGAGGCCATTGCCAACTCAGTGAGTTATAGCAGCGACCTGAGTGACCCCGCATTACTGCGTTGGCTGGAACAGGAATTCAGCACAATTTCTTCCTATCGGGGGGGGAAACTGACGGGCATTGATATTCTCCCCAAAGGAAGGACGTCTGTTACTGATCTGATTCTGATCCGCCGCTCAGAGGTAAACCCCTCGAACACAACGACAGGTTCAACCACAAAAAAAGCAGGCGAATATTCCGCCGAAGAGTGGGCTGCCCTTCCACAACAGGACAAACAAGTCGTCATACAACGTTACCATCAGGAGCGCCAGCAAATGACGGAGCGCACGTTCTCAGAACAGAAGCGTGAACAGATGGAACGCCAGAAAACTCGTCTGATGGCAATCAGAGAGTCAGACCCTGAGCGCTATAAGAAAATTCGCGTGCGCTATCCACCAGAGCTGATTCGCGAAATTGAGAAAGGAAAGTAAGCGACTCAAGGATCAGCGAGGGGAAGATCAGAAGGTACCCGTACAGATCGCGTGCTCAATACCAGCTTCGCGATTCAGCAGTCGCTCTTTGCGGGTGACGCCCCATCGATAGCCGCCAAGCCCACCATCTGAACGCACCACACGGTGACAAGGGATAACTACCGCCAGCTTATTCGCGCCACACGCATTCGCTACGGCCCGGGTCGCGTCAGGATGCCCCGTCGCACGGGCCAGCTCAGCGTATGTCCGCACCTCGCCTGGAGGGATTTCCTGCAGCGCACGCCAGACATCACACTGAAAACTGGTGCCCAGAATATGAAGTGGCAACTCCGCTCTGGATTCATCTGGATTTTCTATACAACGAACCACTCTGGCGATCAGCCCTGACAGCTGGGGCGACCCCGCCCGGTTGACCGGCACGTTCGGAAAGCTCTTATGCAATTCATTGAGCATCGCCAGGCGATCATCCCCAAGAGAAACAGCACAGATCTCGCCGGCACACTCTGCCACCAGCACGAGTCCTAATGAGGACACGCCGAAACCGGTGTTTAACGAAACCAATGATTTTCCGGGCATGATGCCACCTGCGCCATTCAGAGTGGCCTTATTCTGAACCAAATGTCTCTCCCTTGCGCGATCAATTGTCATAATTGTGGGCCAGAGCACCTTTCTGACACCAATAAATGATGTGACTCAATGCCTTAAAAATACTGGTAATTATGATATCAGTTAACCGCTGAAGTCATACTGAGACCGGATACGCCAACAAACTGACCCGACAAATCCTTTTACCTGATACTCGATTGACGGTATGGTTGCGGGTCAGCTGATCAGGCTTATCTCAAAAAATGCCTCAGCCCGGATTACTACATAAATGACGAAGGAACTCGATCATGAGCTACGCTCTTCCGTTTAAAGTTGCGGCCCTCGCAACTGCAATCACACTGACCGCCTGTGGCGGCGATTCTTCCAGTTCAAAAGCCGATGGCCTGCGCAACAACAGCGAAGGTACTTCCGTCATCTCTGCCAAAGGTGGTGATGGCATGTACCGTGGTAATTATGGCGGTAGTGTTTCTCTGGAGAAATCCTCCAGCTACGGCCAGGTAACCCTGAGTAACCGCGGTACCCCGGATGCTGACTACGATCTTCCTGATTACGAAGTAAACCTGGGCAGCAACCCTCTGACCGTGTCTTCTAGCGTCACTATCAAGACTTACTCCAGCGAAGATACTCTGGAAAGCGGCGACGTTTACTATTACGGCAGCAGCCTGTATCGCTATGACGGCGATACCGAAGAAGATTCTCCTGTTCTCGGCAAGCTGGCCACTCTGATTACTGGCATTGAAATCGCAGAAGGCGCAACCCTGACGCTGGCCACAGATAGCAGCACTGCGTATCTGTATCTGCCAAATGACATCGTGAACAATGGCGCGATCACTACCGCCAATGCACTGGAAGGCGACGAAGTAGATTCAGATCTGCGCCCTCACCTGAACCTGAACCCGTTTGTATACTCCGGTACCGGTTCTATTGAACTGAACGGCCAGAGCGCTGAATACCCGGATGCACGCGATCTCAACATTAATGCTATGTACATCTTTAATGCTGGTGCGATTAACGCATCCGGCGCTGATGTGACCGAAGCAGATGCTGTCGGTGGTGAAGGCGGTTCTATCAACCTTAATGGTGAGTATGCTGTTGAGAACACTGGCGCGATCACGGCCAATGCAGGCGACAGCGCGGAAGGTTCAGTCAACGAAGGTGGTGACGTTTACATTAGTTCAGAAGTTATGATTGCCAACACCGGCGCTATATCTCTGAATGGCGGTACCGGTGACAACCTGTACAGCTCAAACGAAGCCCAGGTCTACTTCTACAGCCCAATGGTTCTGATCAACACTGGCGATATCAGTGCGCTGGGCGCCAACGCAGTCAACACCGAAGATGGCAGCAGCGGCGGTGAAGGCGGCTACGTGACCTTTGAAATCGAGCCTTACTACAATGAGATAGTAAATCGTGAAGATGCTCGTCTGATTAACACTGGTAGTATCAATGTATCTGGCGGTTCCGCGGCTGGCGATTACACTGGTGGCGATGGCGGATATATTTCCTTTAACTCATACGAAGCAGACAATGGCTTTGGTGGCGAAGGTGCTGCAGGTATGTTCGCTGTAACTGGCAACCTGATTGCCGACGGTTATAGCGACGCTGCAGGATACCGCGGAGGAAACGGTGGTTATATTTCGTTCAACCATGACGCTACTTCCTTGTCCGAATACGAAACCCTGGTTGTAGGCTACCAGTCTATCGATGTATCTGGCGGTAATGGCGCAACAGGTTACCCAGCAGGTAGCGTAAACATTTACGCCGAGAGCAATGAAATGGATAACTCCTATGCATACGCTCCTACCGCACCTGTTGCAGTATCAACCAGTATCATCGCTGAAGGCGGTGACGCTGTTTACAACACTGAATACGGTGCTGAAGGCGGCTCAGCCGGTGCCGGCGGTAGCGTAAGTATCTCCTCATACACTGAGAGCTACTTTATGCAGGCCGAGGTGGGAGAAACTCCTGTGACGTTCGAGGGTGACCTGTCACTGTCAGGTGGTAACGCAACCGGCTTCACAGCCGAAGACGTAGATGGCGCCTCTGGTGCATCCGGCGGTAGCTTCTACCTGTCGGGCCTCGATGATGTCGAAGCGACTGGTACTCTGAACTCTGATGGTGGGTCTGCGGAAGGTACAGCCACGACAGACACTTACTACAGCGGTAATGAAGCTGGTGACCTGTACGCCTGGTCTTTCTATGGCAATGCCAACATTAATATGGATATCTCCATGAATGGCGGTAATGGTGGCAACAACGGCGGCTGGGCAGGTTTCATCTTCATGAATGCTGCAGAGCGTGTTTCCCTGCGCGGCGATCTCAGCCTCGCCGGTGGTAATGCTGATGCTTCCATTGAAGACACCGAAGGTGGCTTTGCTGGTCAGGCGTACCTCTACAGTGGCGCCGATCGTTACTCTTCCGTTAACGATGACGCTGTCCTGACTGCAGGTACGGGTGAAACAGCTGGTCTGGCCGGTGGTATCACGACGGGTGCTCAGTGTGCACTGGGTAACTGTGTACAGTACAACTGGCTCGACTGATTGCGAATTAACCTGAGTTAATTCCGTTTACAGAGGGGCGCAAGCCCCTCTGTAGTTTCTACCGGATAACCCTCCCATGAAATACCACAGACTATTTATCCCTCTGCTCCTGTTATTTCCTTTGTTCGCGAACGCTGAGTTACTGATCAGGAATACAGACGGAACATTTCTACCTCAGCAAGAGAAAGCCGATGTTGTTCTGTTCCTTTCTGAACTGAACGATAAAGCGGGTATCAGTATTCGTTGTGACGATACGATGAACGCCATTATTGAGTTACCCCGTATTGAACTGGGACTCAGTCAACTGATTCGCGTCGTCGAAGGACAATTCAGTACGATTCAGGGGTTTGATGACAAAGGGCAACTTACTTCTATTGATGTACTTCCCCTTGGTGAGTACGGCGGAAAGAGGAACCTGGTTCCCGTCGCTCAACTCGCAGAGGCAAAAGTGGCTCAGAACCCGGCAACGGCGGCACAGGGCAGATCAAACAGCATCCCTGCTCACATCGATATTTCCAACGTTACGGAAGCCGACTGGAAAACACTGACTAAAGAAGAGGCTCAGGCGGTTCGGCGCGAAATAAACAGAAAGCGCAAGGAAGAAAGCCGAAAATACTCGCAGGAGCAGCGTCTTCAGCGCGACAGAGAGTTTGCAGACTCGATTGAGCAGCTGAAAACCGAAAACCCAGATTTACACGCCATTATGGTTGAGCGGTACGCAAAGCGCCTGGAGCGGGCCAACCCCACAGAAAAATCCGATGATTGATATACCTACCGGAAATACTGCCAGCGCGCTGGCAATACAGTTCCGTCTGCAGCAGACGCAGACTCTGCCGCTGAAAGAGCAGTCGCGCCTCGTCGATCAGCGCCTTACTCAGCTGCTGCAACACGCCCTTCAGACGGTACCTTATTACCGGAATCATCCGGAAATTATCCGGATGCAGGGTAAGATTGACTGGCAACGGTTTCCGATTCTGACCCGCGCGAACTTACAGAAAGCCGGCACTACCCTGCAAAGCGAATCGCCACCGGAGAACCACGGTAAAGCGTATGAGTTCCGGAGTTCTGGCTCGACCGGTCGTCCGGTTGTCAGTTACTCCTCTGATTACGCTCAGATGTTCTGGCGTGCACAGACCGTGCGGGATCACCTGTGGGCTGGGCGTGACCTCAGTGGTCACATGGCAGCTATAAAATATCAGGCGCCCGAGAAGGCGCGGTATCCGGGTGTCAGCCAGGGCCACTGGGGGCCTGCGAGCGCGACCCTTGGATATTCCGGTAAAATGTCGACGCTGAACAGTATCGAACCTCTGGAACTTCAGTATCGCTGGCTCACAGAAATCCAGCCCGATTATCTCCTGACGTATCCCAGCAACCTGCTGGAGCTGGCCAAAATACATCGCCGTATGGGCGCACAGCTGTCTCTGAAGGGGATTTCCACCTTAGGCGAAACACTGACACCAGAAATGCGTCAGTACTGCCGTACGGCCTTCTCATGTCGTGTCGCTGACATGTACAGCTCTCAGGAGATGGGCTACATGGCACTGCAGTGCCCCCGACACGATCACTATCATATTCAGCTGGAAAACTGCATTGTCGAAATTCTTGATGACAACAATGCCCCTTGCAGACCTGGCCAGACTGGGCGGGTAGTCGTTACATCGCTGCAGAATTACATCATGCCGCTGCTCCGATATGAAATCGGTGACTACGCTATTGCAGGTGCAGGCTGCGACTGCGGCATTACCCTCCCGGTGATTAAACGGGTGATCGGCAGAACAAGAAATCTGGTGAAATATCCCGATGGCCGCAAAAGCTGGCCGTCTTATAACCCAATGGCCCTGATGGATCTCGTACCTGACGCGCAGTTTCAGCTCGAACAGGTCTCCGCCACCGGCATTGTTGTCCACCTTGTCTCCGATAACCCACCGGACAAGGCTCGTGAAAAAAAGATGATGGGTATTATTCAGGAAGCAATGGGATATCCCTTTAACATTGAAATACGGATAACCAATGAGATTCCACGCGCAGCTTCCGGAAAATTTGAAGAATTTGTCTGCAGGATCTGAAGATGTTTGAAACTGATACCCCCTTAAGAAGTTACAAAGACATCTTCAACAAGCGCGCAGACGCCTACCACCAGGCCATGCTCAACTGGCCTGAGGCGCGCACTGAAGAATTCTTAGCGGCCCTGAAAGGTCTGAAGATGACACCCGGAATGCAGGTTGTCGATATTCCTTCCGGGGGTGGCTACCTGGCGCACTATCTTCCGGATGATGTGCAGTTAACGCACCTGGAAACCAGTGAGTTATTCAGAGAACTGGGATACTCGGGCAGCCGCTTCCCTCTGCATCTGTGCAGCATAGACGCCCTCCCGCTTGAAAACGCCAGTACGGATATCGCGATCAGTCTTGCCGGACTGCATCATACCGAAGATAAGAAACCTCTCTTTTCCGAACTGTTCCGGATTCTGCGCAAGGGCGGTACCTGTATGCTCGCAGATGCCGGAGAAGACTCCCCAACAGCGCAGTTTCTCGACGGCTGGTTAAGCGATCACAACAGCATGGGCCACGAGGGCTGGTACTTTAATCGCGCGACAGAACAGAGTCTCAGAGACGCTGGCTTTGTTGATGTACGCAGAGAGACCCGCCGCTATCACTGGATATACAGTGACGAAGCGGAAGCCGGAAAATACTGCAAACTCATGTTCGGGGTTGATCTCGCAACCGCACAAGAAGTGAGCCAGGCATTGAAATCACACCTGGGCTTCGAAACACTCAGTGATGGACAAACAGGGCTCTGCTGGGAGCTGGATTTTATCACTGCCACTAAGCCCTGAATCCAGGGTCGGGCAAAGGCTCAGCCCTGAGTCACATACCGAATGACGTCAATCACCTGTGCTGGCGTCGTTGCCCAGGCCATCGCGGCCCCATCCACCTCTTTCAGAGGATGAACAATATCGTCGCCATGCAACGTGATGTATGGCTTGCCCAGCGCGGCACAGAAACCTGCATCAAACGCAGCATTCCACTGTTTATATTTATCGCCAAAACGAATGACTGCCAGGTCACACTGCTCGATCAGAGTTTTGATGCGAATCGCATTCACCTTGGCTGATTTGTGGTCGCGCCAGAAGCCCTCGCTGTCAGGCCCAAGACAATCTCCTGCTGCATCGCTGGAGTCATGATCGGTATTCGCAGAGGTGAAGCTCACTGGCAGATTAAGTTCTTTGCAGCCTTCGATGATCTGTTCACGCCAGTCAGTGTGAATCTCGCCAGAAAGATAAATATTCCAGTGCATAAGTGCTCCCGATACTCAGATGAAAAACGGTATTATGCCACTTATCCCCCTTACATTGAGGCCGTATTTTGTTACGCACCTTTATCTGTTGCTGGGCCTTATTCATCAGCGCTGCCGCCAGCGCGGAAAGCCTGCATATTGCAGTCGCTTCCAACTTTGCCGACAGCGCCCGTGAAATTGGTGAACGATTCAGGACAACGTCCGGACACGAGATCAATGTCAGCTCCGCCTCCTCCGGGAAACTGTATGCACAGATACGACATGGTGCTCCCTTCGATATTTTTCTGTCTGCCGATGCCGACAAGCCTGAACTGCTGGCGCAGGAATACCCAGAAACACAATTCAGCCTCTATACCTACGCTCTTGGCCGGGTTGTTCTGTGGTGCCCGGAACGCTGCGAGGCACCACTCACCGATCTGCAAAGCGGCAGGCTTAACCCTCTGGCCATCGCCAACCCCAGAGTCGCGCCATACGGTAAAGCGTCGATGGAAGTTCTGAACCAATTGAACGTTACATCGGTGACACAGGTTCAGGGCGAGAATATCAGCCAGACATATCGTTTTATCGCCAGCGGCAGCGCACCGATTGGTTTTATCGCCCGCGCGCAGGTGCGAAAAATGAATAACCAGACGCACTGGCTCGCCCCCAGGGAGTTGCACGCTCCTATACGACAACGGGGTGTTATCACCCCAAAAGGCCTGAAGAACCCGGCAGCCCTCCAGTTTATGAACTTTCTGAAATCAGACGACATCCAAAAATTTATTCACAAACAAGGGTATGATGCTGCGGATGAGTAACACGCTGCTTTCACCACAGGACATAACCGCGCTCTGGCTGACGTTTAAACTCGCCACTGTCGTGACCCTTGCTCTGCTTATACTCTCAACGCCACTGGCCCTCTGGCTGTCGAGGGGCGAAGACCGGCTACGAGCAGTTATTCAGGCCACCGTTGCCCTGCCACTGGTATTGCCGCCAACGGTGCTGGGCTTTTATCTTCTGATTGCCTTCAGCCCTGACAGTGTGGCGGGCCAGACTTTATCCGCTCTGGGAATCCCCTCACTGGCGTTCAGTTTTCCGGGCTTAGTCGTGGCCTCAATGATTTACTCACTGCCCTTTGTAGTTCAGCCCCTGACCAACGCCTTCAGAAATATTGGGCAGCGCCCCGCTGAAGTCGCAGCCACACTGGGCGCGACACCCTGGACGACCTTTCGGCTGATTACACTGCCGCTGGCCAAACCCGGTTACATCACCGCTGCTGTCCTGGGCTTTGCTCATACGGTCGGAGAATTCGGCGTCGTGCTGATGATCGGCGGCAATATTTCCGGTGAAACTCAGGTCGCGTCGGTGCAGATATACGATCACGTAGAAGCGTTGGCTTACCCTCAGGCTCACGCATTGTCATTAATACTGCTGGTCTTCTCGTTTGCCGTGCTCAGCCTGGTGTACGGACGCAGAACCACAGGAGGGCGCCCGTGGCTGAACCAAGGCTGACAGCGCACATCAGACACTCGCTGGGCGACTTTATTCTTGATGCAGAGCTGGACCTTCCCGCGACTGGCATCAGTGTGATTTTCGGCCCTTCAGGGTGCGGAAAAACATCCCTGCTGAGATGCCTCGCAGGATTGGAACAGCCGAAGGGGCAGATTACCTTTGGTGACCATGTCTGGCTAAGTCCCTCGGTGAATCTGCCAGCGCATCAGCGCCCTATTGCCTACGTGTTTCAGGAAGCCAGCCTGTTTCCTCACTTGAACGTCGCCGATAATCTGGCGTTCGCAGAGCGCCACGCACTGAAACGCAGCGCCTCCTCCGAAAAAGACGCACTGCTCGATCTGTTTGATATAGGGCACACCCTGAAGCGGACACCTGAATCGCTATCAGGTGGCGAGCGTCAGCGTGTTGCTATCGTCCGCGCCCTCATGCGTCAACCAGCGTTGCTGTTAATGGACGAACCACTTGCGTCACTCGATGAGGGCCGCAAGCAGGATATCCTCCCCTACATAGAACGACTCCGGGACGAACTGAACACACCCGTCATATACGTAACCCACTCACTTGCCGAGACTGCACGGCTCGCCGACTACCTGGTCGCTCTGGAACAGGGCTGCACCACCATCAGCGGCCCATTGCACGAGATACTGACTGACCAGGCATTTCCGGCAGATATAGGCAGTGAAGCAGGCAGTATCATCGAGGGGGGCATCAGCAGCATCGACAGCCACTGGCAACTTGCCCACGTGCATATCGACACCGGAGTCTCTCTGCGATTACCCGCACAGGGGCTGCGTCCGGGACAAGCAGTCAAACTATGGATACAGGCCCGGGATATCAGCCTCAGCCATCAGCCGGAAAGCCACAGCAGCATACTCAACACCCTGCCCTGTACCATCACCGACATACGACAGGACGCCAACCCTGCCATGTGCATCGTCTACCTCCGGTGTGGCAAACACACACTGCTGACCAGAATCACACGCGCCTCAGGCAACCACCTGCAACTTCGCCCCGGCCTCTCACTCTATGCACAGATCAAAGCCGCTGCCCTGATCTGAATTCGGAATCAATCAAGGTGAAACCCCAGTAGAACCACCCCAAAAAACCATATACAATGCGGGCACTTACGACATCAGTTTAACGCTGAACCGTAAACCGCCCGTAGCTCAGCTGGATAGAGCGTTGCCCTCCGGAGGCAAAGGTCAGAGGTTCGAATCCTCTCGGGCGGGCCATTAAATAAAAAGGGCTGTCAGATATGCTTGCGTAGCATTCATATCTGACAGCCCTTTTTATTTAACCGCAAGTCTGAGAAGGACGAGAACCTCTGACAGGTTCGACTCGGAAGTTATCCAAGAATTCGCATGAATCAAGCGGCCACCAAACAAAATAACTAGACCTTTAAAGCCCATCCTTCAATCGTGACATGGCCATCAAAGCCAGTGTAACGCAGCAAGTCTCACATCCATTTCAACTACAACAATTCTATAGACCACACATTGAATCACCATTATGTTCCGGCTATCGCTTATCTACATGGATATTAGTAATGAAAAAATTAGCGTTAACCTCCCTTGCTATCCTCTTTTCCGGCTGTGGTGCTGACACACTTTTCAATGAACCGACTACAGATATGCAATCGTGTGTTGTTGGTAACTGGAGTAATGAAGGAAAACTACCAGAAGACACGTATGAAGAGAACTATACGTTTTTCGCAGACGGTACCATGCAACATGAGAAACGATATGAAATTCCGTACTTATTGGGTTACGTCATGAAGGGGGCTCAGGAGCTGGATTACATACCGCGCTATAATATCGTTCGTGAGACCGGCGCCTGGGAATATCGTGAAGGTCTTTTCTATATTGCAACTCAATACGAGAAAAACGCTATCGGACGCACGGAAGCGGACGCTCTCGCCTCTGTTTCCGCTGTGACTCCTGTCGGAGTACCGCTTGCCAGTTCTCCAGCTGGAACTGAGATCAAGGGGAGTTATACACATTGTGATGAGGAGTTCTTCAAAACTGGAGTCATGAAGAAAATCCAAGAAAATCCGCTTACTTATAGATACTACTCAGAGCGTGTAAGTCGGAGTTTCGCGCTATACGATTCAGGCTTTGATAATCTAACACTCCTACCGGATGGGACTGGTACATATGCAAGCGCGCACATCCCGGCAACAGGTGAGACTTCCTCATGGGAATACCCGATTGAGTATTCATATCAAGGATATACGATCAACACTATTTATACTCCATGTGTAGATTGCGAGCCTGTAGAAGATCAGTTTATCGATCACGGATATGTATTAACCGTGCCAGGTACATCTTATTTCGTTAGAAAAAACTGATCTGAAAGATTAAAGAAACCGGCATTAGCCGGTTTTTTTAACATATCTGGAAGCTACTCACCCCGCCATCTTCTCCGCATGACTCTTCAGCATCCCTTCACGGGTGATAAAGCTGATGATGTCGTTCAGGCCTTCAATATCGGTACGCAGGTTTGAGAACACGTAAGGCTTCTCACCGCGCATACGCTTGGTATCAGAATCCATAATGCTCAGGTTCGCACCTACCAGATCGGCCAGGTCGATTTTGTTAATCACCAGCAGATCAGACTTGGTAATACCCGGGCCGCCTTTACGCGGGATCTTTTCACCGGATGCAACGTCGATCACGTAGATAGTCAGATCAGCCAGCTCCGGGCTGAAGGTCGCAGACAGGTTGTCACCGCCGCTTTCTACGAACACCACATCCAGATTACCGAACTTCTTCGCCAACGCTTCAACCGCCGCCAGATTCATTGAGGCATCTTCACGGATAGCAGTGTGTGGGCAACCACCGGTTTCGACACCGACGATACGCTCAGGCTCAAGCGCTTCGGCCTGAGTCAGAATGCGCTGGTCTTCTTTGGTGTAAATATCGTTGGTGACTACGGCGATATGGTAATCGTCGCGCATGGCTTTACAGAGCTGTTCTAAAAGCGCGGTTTTACCTGAGCCTACCGGGCCGCCGATACCAACACGCAGTGGGGATTTGTAATCAGCCATTTTTAATTCCTGTAATTTCTCTTTTTAAACTCATTAAGTTTAAGTTTTTAATTCAGGTTTAAACCGCAGCCATTTATGAGCGGAATAAACGACAATACTGTGTTTCGTGCAGACTGCTGGCGATGGCCTGTGCCGGTGATGATGCACCTATGTCATCGTCTTCTATCGCAAAGGCTTGCTCACAGGCCTGACCGAGTTTTTCGGTAAAGCGGAACAACACCCGTTGCCCATCGCTCTGCCCGAGAGGGATCAGTTTTACGGCACCAATCACCATGTTCTCGAGCCAGCTCCATAAATAACCACGCAGCATATCTTCGCGGTTGATCTGCCACTTATGGCAAGCCAGCGCAAAGCCTGCAAGCTGGCTCATCTCAAGCGAAGCTCGCCATTCTGGGTTATTCAGCTCTGGCCATTCAGCAGATTCAGGCAGTTTATCCAGCAGTGCGGTAAACGCCTGGCCACGCTGGTGTTCTTCAGCGCGCAGCTCACTGGTTTCACGGCATGACAATAAAAACGCCGCATGCTGCAGACAGGCGTCTGCATCGCCAGCTTCAATCGCATCAGCAAAGCGCAGCAGCATAGGTAACTCCATCGTCACCATAGTGCCGCTGAGCAGTGAATCGAGCCAGTCGTACAGGCTGTCTGCTTTTTTGATCCAGCCGCTTTCGACCGCCCACTCCATACCTTGCGAATAGGTAAAAGCACCTATCGGCAGAGACGGGCTGATCAGTTGCTGAAGACGAAAATACGCAGCCGACATAATTTAGCGCTTATCTGCCTTCTCAGAGTTTGAATTCTGCTTCTGGCTGCGCACAAACATGGCAACACCACTACCGATTACCAGCGCCGCACCCACCAGCATCAACAGGTGGTCGGCATCGAACAGTGAGTGATGCACCAGGCCACCGAGGGATTCACCCGCGTGATCGCCTTCGTGTGCGATAGCAGTAGTTGAGAAAGCGATTGAGAAAGCGGTTGCGACTGCTGCAGTAATAATTTTTTTCATGGTAGTTCTCCGTAAAATCTTCTCGTTCATTCGCTCTGGCTCTTAATGAGAGTGCCCGTGCGAATGCTCGTGTGTATGTTCGTGATCATGTGAATGATGGTGATGACCACCACCCTGCTGATACGCACCAGACTCAGGCTCAAATGGTGCCTGCTCACAAATCACTTCGGCGGCTTCTGCCGCACCTGGTAACTGGCGCACCATATCTTCAAGTACGTGATCATGCTGAAAACGCAGCCAGCCCGATTCAATCTGCAGCGGCACATGGCGGTTACCCAGGTGATATGCAATCTTCGCCAGTAACAGCGGATCAGCACAGCGTACGGTCGATACCGTTTCATCCGCCGCCTTAATAACCACCAGCGTACCCTGACCATCGGTAATCACATCACCGCCGCGCAGTAGCGTACCGCGCTCTAAAAAAAGACCGGCTTCAGTGCCGTCGTTAAGAGTCGCTCGCTGTCGGCTTTTGATGCGTGCTTCAATCGGCAGGCTCAGTGTTTTCGCTGCAGATAAATCTGCGTGCGACACGTCGTGAGCGGTTAATTTTTTAATCAGTTCAATCATGTTTTTCTTCAATTTAGAGAATCGGCTGAGCCTTTAATTAGAATAAAAAGTAACGTTGTGCCATCGGCAATACTTCCGCCGGCTCACAGGTCAGCAACTCACCATTCGCACGTACTTCGTATGTCTGTGGATCAACCAAAATATCCGGCTGCCAGTCATTTAATATCATGTCGGCTTTAGTCGCCGTGCGGCAGCCTTTCACCACACCGATCAGGTTTTTAAGGCCGAGTTTTTCTGGCACGCCGGCATCCAGTGCCGCCTGCGAAATAAAGGTCATGCTGGTTGCATTACGGGTTTTACCGTAAGAACCAAACATCGGACGATAATGCACAGGCTGAGGCGTCGGGATAGACGCATTCGGGTCACCCATTTTCGCCATGGCAATAAATCCGCCTTTTAAAATCAGGTCGGGTTTTACCCCAAAGAATGCCGGGCTCCAGACCACCAGATCTGCAAGTTTACCGACTTCCACCGAACCGATTTCATGCGACATGCCATGCGCAATCGCCGGGTTAATGGTGTATTTCGCAACGTAGCGTTTTACCCGGAAGTTATCGTGAGTTTCCGGATCTTCCGGCAGGTTGCCACGCTGCACTTTCATCTTGTGCGCGGTCTGCCAGGTACGCGTCACCACTTCGCCCACACGCCCCATCGCCTGTGAATCTGATGAGATCATCGAGAAGGCACCAAGATCATGGAGAATATCTTCCGCAGCGATGGTCTCGCGACGGATACGCGACTCAGCAAAAGCCACGTCTTCCGGAATGCTCGGATCAAGGTGGTGACACACCATCAGCATATCGAGGTGTTCGTCAGCCGTATTGACTGTGTAAGGGCGCGTCGGGTTGGTCGACGACGGCAACACATTCGGCAGACCCGCCGCTTTAATAATATCTGGCGCATGACCACCGCCCGCACCTTCGGTGTGGTAAGTGTGAATCGTGCGGCCCTTAAATGCGGCAATAGTGTCTTCAACAAAACCGGATTCGTTCAGGGTGTCGGTATGAATCGCCACCTGTGTATCGGTTTCTTCCGCGACGGTTAAGGCGCAATCAATCGTGGCTGGCGTTGTTCCCCAGTCTTCATGAAGCTTGAGGCCAATCGCACCTGCGGCGATTTGTTCACGCAGACCTTCTGGCAGGCTGGCGTTGCCCTTACCCAGAAAACCCAGATTCATCGGGAATTCATCTGCGGCTTCCAGCATACGCGCCATATTCCACGGGCCCGGCGTCACGGTCGTGGCGTTGGTGCCTGTGGTTGGGCCAGTACCACCACCGAGCATGGTGGTAATACCCGAGGCCAGCGCCTCTTCAATCTGCTGTGGGCAGATAAAATGAATATGCGAGTCGATACCACCGGCGGTAATGATTTTGCCTTCACCGGCGATCACGTCAGTACCCGGGCCGACTTCCATGGTCACGCCATCCTGAACGTCCGGGTTGCCCGCTTTACCAATGGCAGCGATGCGCCCTTCTTTAATACCGATGTCGGCTTTAATAATGCCGGTGTGATCAATAATTGTGGCGTTTGTAATTACGCAGTCCATGACCTTGGCAGACACGCTCTGCGACTGGCCCATGCCATCACGGATGACTTTACCGCCGCCGAATTTCACTTCATCGCCATAGAGCGTGTAGTCTTTTTCGATTTCGATCCAGAGTTCGGTATCCGCCAGACGCATACGGTCGCCCACGGTCGGGCCAAACATATCGGCATAGGCACGACGGCTGATTGTTTTTTTACTCTCACTCATCAGAGATCACCCATTACTTTATTCTGGAATCCATACACTTTACGGGCACCGGCGTACTCAACCAGTTCCACCGTGCGCGTCTGCCCCGGCTCAATACGCACCGCCGTGCCTGCCGGAATATTCAGGCGAAAGCCGCGGGTTTTTTCGCGGTCAAACGTCAGCGCATTATTGGTCTCGTAAAAATGATAATGAGAGCCCACCTGAATCGGGCGGTCGCCGGTGTTCGCGACTTCAATCTCGATGGTGGTACGCCCTTCGTTCAGGGTGATGTCACCGTCTGCGGTAATAATTTCGCCGGGTATCATAGTCAGCTCCTGATCAGATCACTGGGGTGTGTACGGTGACAAGCTTGGTGCCGTCCGGGAACGTCGCTTCAACCTGCACTTCGTGAATCATATCGGCCACGCCATCCATCACATCATCACGGGTCAGCAAGGTACGGCCATAACCCATCAGGTCAGAGACAGTACGACCATCACGCGCACCTTCCATAATGGCGGCAGTAATAAAGGCCACAGCTTCCGGATAGTTCAGTTTTAAACCGCGTTCTTTACGGCGCTCGGCCAGCAATGCAGCGGTAAAAATCAGCAGCTTGTCTTTCTCTCTTGGTGTGAGTTCCATAACTTATTCCGTCAGGTGTTCCAGATACGGGGAATGACCGCATCTTTATTCAGAATTTCCCGGCGCAGCATCTGCCACACAGGAATCATGAGTGATTGTATTTTTTCAGTAGAATGCCCGAGAACACGCAGCACCAACAGGTCATCCAGTAAGGTGATGCCCGCCGGTATTTTCTCAGGCAATTTATTCATCGCCTGCTCAAGAATTTCGCGGCTCTGTTCTAACAGGTGTTCGCTAGCACCAGTGGCAATAAACAGCCCCTGCATGGGGTAATCGCGCATACCGGCGGCGGCACTCAAATGGCTGGCATCGTGCACACGCAGAAAATCCGTCAGCAACGGTACACCATTGCGACGCACCGCAAACTTCGCGTCGACCCGGCCACGCAGAAAGCGCTCATTATTCACGGGGCGACCAAAGCAGCTGATCTCCCAGCCCATAAAGATGGCATCGTCATCGAGATCAACCAGGGTGTCCATACGAACCTTAGAACCCGTGAAGAAGATATTCTCCTGCGGGAACCATTCCAGTGCAGAGCTCGCACCAATATGAAGCACTTGATTCACTTCAGCGGTTGACCCTGCACTCAAATAGAACTTAGTTGCACCAGGAGTGGTAATCAGGCCGTGGCCCTGTTGACGGCTTTCGACATTCAGGTGAATGCCATCACCACCCACCACGCCGCCAGGCGGATGCAGAAGATAGATATGACAGGTATCGCCCTCAGGGTAGAAGGGGCGTTGAACACGCAGAGGGCCGCTGTGCGTAAGGTCGGCCAGAACCGTCCGTTCGCCACGCTTCTCGAGCCCGATGTTCATATTTGCCTGCCACCCGGTTCGGGTAAGTGGCACCGCTTCCAGCGCGTTCAAACCGTTTGCTCCACATAGGTTTACTGGCTGTGAACCAGCAAAATACAAGCCAAAGATTGTCATCTACGTCGAACGACGTAGGTGACACCCGGCCAATAAAAAACGCGCCCTCAGGCGCGTTTCTCAGATCAAAATTCAGGAATTAACGTAATTCCAATTGATCCCGGTACTGTTCCGGCAGAATGATGTTAGCACCGTCTTTGACACCAACACCTGAGTCAATCAGGGCCTGTATCTGTGCGGCCTTTTCTTCATCAACCGTGGTAATGACCTTAATGACTGTACCATCGGCAATTGCCGAAGGATTGTCAATTGCTGGATTCTGCTCCAACAGTTTGTTCCAGGCAAAGCCTGTTCCAAGGAAGCGCTGAGCCAGACTCCAGAGAGAATCACCATTACGGAAACGATAGTTGCGTACCAGACCAACTACCTCATTATCAGGGGAAAGCGAGACTGAAATATCCCCCTGTCCGTCATCAACGAACTCCTGCTCCGCTTTCTCTTCTTCGCCTTCTTCCTCAGAAGTACCATCCACTGAATAATCTTCAGCCGCTCCTGCTGCTGTTGGCTCGTAGGCTGCCAACAGAACTGCTAACTGTTCAGTATCCAGTGTCGATGGCACATCGGTACCGGTATGACTGCTGCTGCCACTGACGGCGTTAGCATCCGCAATAAAAGGTGAGAGGGCTTCGAAGACGGCTGGATTCAGCTGAGTTACATCACTGATCCCGCCAATAATAATCACTGCAGAATTCTGTGAGCTGATCAATGAGTCAGTCTCGTTACCTTCTTTGTTTACCGTCACCGGCGATATTGTCGGGAAGAAAGGCGTTACGAATGAGATCGCCGTCAGATCCAGCTGAATCTGAACCTCGAACGTCAGCTGCTCACCATCAGAACCGATGCTGGCCCACTGACCGGCACCCGACACGCCGGATTTACCCGAACCGATATGGGCAGACAAAGCAGAAACGTCAACGGTGTTAACGGTTTCTGCAGTGATTGTCCCCGTCCCTGAGACCAGGCTGTCGAGTATCAGTACGCCGTTTTCAATGCTGATTTCCCGGATAACCAGATCACCGTCCTGAACGATGCTTGCATTAATTGACTGACCATCAACAGAGGTGACAGACAACAGATTTACGTTGGTCATCAACTCGATATCACCAAAGGACAGAATAACCAGCTCATCAGCCGTCACACTGCCTCGAATAGCGGCACTGGTGTTATCGCCAAACGCCTGCGCCTGAGCCCCCGATCCGAAGGTTGAGAAGACACTGACATCATTGTCGCCATTGAAGCCCAGCGTCATTGCGCCGCCACCAAAAGACGCAGATTCACCGCTGAATATCAGTTGCAACGAAGTCGCCAGATCCAGGTCACCGACGGCATTCACCAGAGACTCAAACTGACTGAATACGAAGTCACCAACTTTATTCAGGCTATCGCCGACACCGTTGATAACCCAACGAGCGGTATCTATTTCGCTGGTCAAGGTATCTGCCCCCGAACCACCTTTAAGATTCAACGGCCCATCAAAGGTAATGCCGTTAACCGCCACAGTATTATCTGACTTAACAACGAAGCTATCCTGCCCGGTACTTCCGCTGATGGTGTCAGAGGAGTCCGCGTTAACCGTTGCGACATTATTCACTGTCAGTCCGTTAACTGTCAGGCTGTTGGCTGAGGTACTCAGCGCAAACTCTTCGTTGTTCGCTGCCGCACCTGTCAGAACGCCACCGGCCAGATTAAGCGTTTCAACCGATGAGAAGTTAATAAGTGACGCCGTAAAGCCAGAGCCGCTGGACCCCAAAGTTGCGCTACCCGCGGAGCTCATGGCGACAGAGTCCGCACCACCGGCACCATTAACAGAAGAAACACCGGTAAACAGGATTGATCCTGAAGTCACCTGGTTCACTGCCGAAGACAGAGAGAAAGTATCAGCGTCTCCGGTCCCCACAAGAGAGCCACTGGAAAGTGATACTGTTTCAATATCGTCAAACTTCACACCCGAGATAAGCACCCCTGAACCATCAAGCGTCGCCGTGGTGGATGACGGCGTCGTAATGATGTCGCTGCCTGCTCCGCCATCGACTGAGTCAGCGTTGGTAAAGGTCATGGAGTTCACTGCAAACGACTGAGACACGCCATTAATGGCATAACTTTCAGCCGCATCAGAGCCCTGCAGATTGCCGGCATTAAGATTCACATTTTCAATGCCGTCAAAGCGCATATCATTTGCCGCGAGAGCATTGGATATAGCGACCCCGCTATCGGAGATCAGCGCGGCACCATCACTCGTTGTCACGACCTGGTCGTTACCACTGCCACCAACAATGTTAGCAACGCCCGTAATCGTCATTCCGGAGGCACTGATCGCGTTATCACCCGTGATGGTAAACACATCTGCTGCGGTACTGCCGTTCAGGGTTCCGCCAGAGAGCGCTGCGCTTTCAATCTCAGTGAAATTAAAACTGCTGGTATTGATACCCTCTGATACACCTGCGAGCGTCACTGTGCTGTCGGACGTGACCAGGGTGTCTGCACCATTACCCGCATTAATGTCTGCAGCAACATCAGTGAACGCCATACCGTTCGCTGTCAGGCTGGTGCCTGTTGCTTCAAAGCTGTCTGCCGCATCACTGCCAGTCAACGTAGCACCACCTAGGTCAACTTCTTCGATGTCCCGGAAAATAATGCCCAGGGCAATGAGGGCATTTTCTACGGCGGTTCCCACATCAGAGAGCAGACTGGCGTTATTACCGTCGGTATCTAACTGGTCATTTCCGCCGCCAGCGTTCACTTCAGTAACACCAGTGAAGGCAATACCGTTCATATCCAGGCTTGACTCACCTTTGATCACAAAACTATCGCTGGCATCTGAACCATTAAGAACACTACCGGTAAGATCCGATGATTCGACACTGGTAAACTGGAATTGAGCAGTACTCATCGAACCGTCAGTGCCGTCCAGTGATATCTCTTCACCGGTTGCACTTACAGAGTCATTGCCCAAACCGGCATCAATCTGGGTGTTCACATCAGCGATGTTTACTTTATTTGCGATTAATTCAAAGCCATTGACTTCAAAGGCGTCGTCTCCAGCACTACCTGATAGTGTCGCGCCCTCCAGCTCAGCACTCTCAACTTCTGTAAAAAGGATGCCCCCGGTAGATATCGCAAAATCAGTGTCAGCGACCAGGCTGGTATCAAATTCGGTACTTACGTAATCTCCGTCAGTTTCGGAACCTGTGCCGCCAACAACCTGGTTGACACCGGTGAACTCCATTCGGGCTACGGTCATGTAATTTGTACCCAACACTTCAAAATTATCATCTGAAGCATTACCAACAACGGTACCAGCCGTTAGCTCGATTGTTTCAAGATCTGCAAATGTATAAGAGCCTGCGACTAACTCTTCATCGTTCCCCGTCAGGCTGACCTGAGTTTCATTGGTGCTCAGTGTGTCACGACCATCCCCGGCATTAATGGTTGTCGCCGCATTTGCAATCGCAATATCGTTTGCCGTCAGCGCACTGCCATTCAGAGTAAATGCGTCGATTCCAGCACTGCCATTGAGCGAGTTGCCATTCAGGTCAGCATTTTCTACGTCAGTGAAACTGATTCCAAACGTTGTCAGAGCGTTTGCCACAGAATCGACCAGTGAAACATCGCCTGAGGTATCGACGG